>ERZ1370068.9065-contig-7871_pt1 | contig 31242 bp, 57 predicted proteins | sample MGYA00561227_ERZ1370068 | MGnify/ENA primary metagenome ERZ1370068 (study PRJEB38410, sample SAMEA6850437) | metagenome | study: Metagenomic assessment of the ecological functions of the soil: analysis of the soil microbiota associated with the...
GATAATACTTCGTTCAGTTACGTATTTGCTTCAGACAGCTGGTTCGTCTACGTCACTCGCACGAGCACGCCTTCGGCACGACCAGAGCCTGCCCGCTATCAAGGCGCGACCGCCGACGCCGGCGCGGAAGTGCGGCGACAGGATGAGCGGCGCTCGAGCGATGCGGGCCTGAAGACAGCGCTGGGCGATCTGGTTGACGGCCAGCGCCCGCAAGGCGATCCTGGAGCGTCGCGACGCATTGCTGGCGCTGCCTGCGGCTGCGGCAACGACCGCATCACCCTGAACCGCGTGGCGGCGTCACGTCGCGCGTGACGCGCCTCGCCACGAACGTGTTGCGCGCCTCGAGCCCGTCGAGGTTGGAGGCGATGACGGTGATGCGCAGCTCCGTGATTGTCGACGTGCAACGGCACGCTTGCCGACGAAAGGCCTGCAACCGGACGCTGAACCGTATCCAGTGCGGCAATCGATGCCCGTCATCGCAGCGGGCCCGCATGACCAGCATCGCCGGGTTCCCGTCGTAGAACGCTGTCGGTGCAACTGGATGCAGGAACCTCTCGCCGGGCGCGTAGAGCAGATCGGGGAGATGGGCTCGACGGCCTCGGGCGGAATATTCACCGAGGTTCTCGCTTTCGACTTCGCGGGTGTGGTCGCGGCCCATCACAGCGGCGAGCGCAATCCAGCCGCCAGCGCCAGCGACCAGGATTCACCCCACGCGAAGTTGTGCGCTTGCCACATCAACAAGTTGAGCCCGATGGCCGCACGCCGACCGCCTGGATCAGGTCGCCAAAGCGGCAGAAGAATGTGTCGATCGCGGTCTTGCCGTCGTATTTGGGTCGCGATCGACCGGCAGGAACAGGCGCCTGCCGCGTGGTGTTCATCAGCGAGTAATCGACGCCATTCTCTGCAAACTTGATCCGGCGAACCAGGTAGAAGAACGGAATGAAGCCGCCGAGCATCAGGCCGAACACCAGCAGGCCATATCCCAGCGCGCACGATGACCGGCTGCGCACCAGCAGCGCGCGCGCCGCGCACGCCGACGTAATGGTAGACGCGTGAAACCGAGGAACAGCTGGATGAACAGGCTGATCAGCGTGACCCAGAATTGAAATTGCCGTAAAACTCGGTGATGGGGGCGCCCATGTCGAGCGTCCGCCGCTGTCAGCGACCTGCGCCACGGCATCGGCCTTCACGTAGATCGGCGAGAGATGAATTCGCCCGTGGTGTTGATCCAGTTGAGCAGTACACGAACAGCGCCATATGCAGCAGGTAGCGATCGCGCAGCACGAGGCCGATGCCGCCGAGCAGCGCGGGGCACTGGGACGCGGAGCGATCGATCTCGATGACGCGCGATCCCTCCGGGATTGCGGCGCGTTCAGGCCTGGCGAGAGACAGCGTGGCGCCGAGCGTGCAGGCCGCGAGGATCATCAGCCCGATGGGCGAGAGTATTTCCGCCAGCTCCTGCGTGAGGCTTGGCGCCGGCAAGCGCGCGCCAGGTTGGCGCCGAGCATGATCACCGACAAACAGCGCGCTGGCCCGCTCCTGACGTTGAACGAGTCTGCCGCGTAGGCCACATCTGCGACACGACCATGACGCCGTAGATGCCGACCCAGATGAAAAACGCGAATGCGATGGGAACCTGATAGTGGGCGAGCACGGCGAAAAGCGGCAGTGTCGTCACGAAAAAAATCGTGACGAGGCGCAGCAGATGTGCACCGTCGAGGTGGTGCCTCGCAGCCGGCCGTAGAGCGGCACGACAGAGCATCAGCACCAGCGCCATCAGTGCCACCGCGTATGCGCGCGTCTCGGCCGAAAACTTGGTGAGCATGAAGGCTTCGCGCAGCGCTTCACCGCCTGGTACGACGCGAGCAGCAGGAACCCGTGCAGGAAGAACAGGAACGCGGTGCGGCCCTCGCCGGGCGCCACGCGCGTGACGAGCGACAGCAACCGCTCGAAAGCGGGTCAGCCGGGCGTGGTAGGAATGCAGGCGGTTGTTCGTATTCTTGTCCCTGGCCACGTGATCCGAATGGAGTCTGCGGCAGGCAATGAATGTACCAGCCAGGCATAGTAAGGCGCTTTTTCAGCGGAAGCCATGACTGGCGCATAGATCGCGGAAAGGGGCTTTGTTGACCTGGGAGCAGTTCCGACACCTGCACAAGGACCCCCGGGCAATCTCGCTATGGCGACGGTCGTTTTCAGGACCGCTCCTGCTGGCTGATACCGGGTCGGCGTCGATTGCTGGGACTCTGGGGCATTGTTCGTCACATTCCACCGTATCAGATCGGCATCCTGCTACGAAATGGTCGAACATCAGGCGTCGCGGAAACCTGGCCACGACCCTGCTGATCGCGATCCTCATGATCGCCTATGCGGCCTGCTGTTACTATGGTGCAACTTCGGCTCCCTGCGCCGAAATTCGTTCGCCAGCGACCGGTCCTGTTTCTCCACGCGGCATTCTGGGTGCTGCTGGTCGTCCTGTGGACAATGGACTCAGCGCGCATTGGACGCGCCCGGTTTTTTGGCGGTGCGCCACGCGATGCCTCTCATCTGGCGACTGAGCTACATGCTGGACGCACAACGCGGAAGATGGCCGGCACGCGCGCATCGACCACGCACTCTACATCTGGCCCGTCTGGGGCGGGACCAATACCAGGAAGGACTCGACAACCTGAAATCCATGCGAGGCGCCGGACGAAGAGTCGCTGGCCCGCTCCCAGCTCGCGGGCCTCAAGCTGTTCGTGCTTGGCCTTGCTCTGCAACGTTGGCGTCAAGCTGATCAATGGGGACTCGCGTTCGGCGGCGACAACTTCCATCGGCGGGCGCTGGGCGGCTTCAGCCTGGGGTTGCCGACGGTGGACGTCCTGCTGCATGCGCCTCGCCGGCTCCCACGCACGCCGTGTGGGCCGGCTGAGCTCGCCATTTGCTGCGATCTCGTCCTGCAGGTGCTCAAGCTGGCAGGCGCGTACGGCCACGTGGTCAGTCGGTTACCTGCGCTTGTTCGAGATTCAACGTCATTCCAGACATTTCCACAAGCCGCTCACTGGCTGGGAGCGCATCATCGTGGGCTGGAATCGTGCCGCTACTACTACTATTTCAAGGAACTGCCTCGTCAGTTTCTTCTTCTTTCCGACGTTCGTGGGCGTCGCTACTTCAAGCGGCAATCCGCGGATGCGCCTGCTCGCCGCCAGTATTCGCCTCGGCGTTTCTGGGCAACCTCTATTACCACGTCATCAGGGACGGTCGGCATCGGTGCACGCGGGACTATGGGAGGCATTGGCCGCAATGCTGATCCCGCGCGCCTGTCTACTGCGCGCCTGCTGGCGCTCGGCATCTACCTGTTCCAATGCAGCGCGAGCAGCGGCCAGGCCGGCGACGTCACACGAACTGCGCGCCACTGGCCGCGCCGTGGCGTTGCATTCCGGCGTGTGGACCTTCTTCGCGTTCATTCGTCTCTTCCACCATGGCGATCCCAGCCTTCCGGAGACCTTCGCGATTTCGTCCTCAGGCTCCCTTCAGGATGCGGCCTGACCTCGGGTGATGATTCATGCTGATCGAGCTTGATTTCGGAAGCACCGTCGAGCCGTTCAGCGGGCGGCAGGACCGGATCCGCTTGAAATGCACCGGGAGATCGCGCTTGCGTCTGGGCCGGCTATCTTGAGAAGCCTGGGGCTCTCGCGCCGGAGAGGCCGCGTTTTCCTGGCCTTCGGCAACTAGCCTGGAGTTCTTTCGCCGAGCCTTTGGATGGCGATCTGGATGGCGGGCGGCTGCGCAATTCCCGATCGACGCGCCCGGCTCACGGCCTTCAGGAAGTTGCGAACCTCGCCCGCGCAGCTGTCGGAGCCAAAGATTGCGGTCGTCGGCGCGGCGGCCAGCGCCGATGTCCTGGAGATGCTTGAGGAAGTCCGGGGTGAGGACGACTCGCGACGACCGATGCCGGAGCGGTTGCAGGGGTCAGCACCTCAGATGTGCGGCCGGACATCGAACGCGCTGATCCTGTTCACCTCGGCTCGACCGGCGATCCAAAGAGTGTCGTGCATACGCATCGTTCGTTGCGCGGCGCGGTGGATGAGCCTTGCACGACTCATCTGCCCGCCGCGGCATTCGCGCACGCCCTTTGCATGCTGCCCACGCATTTCGGACATGGCCTGATCTGCAACTGCCTTTTCCCGTGGCTTTCCGGGCGAATGACCTTTACATCACCCGGCGCCGAACGCCGGCCGATCTCGTGGCGCGTCTCGGCAGGACGATCGACGAGCACGGCATCACGCTTCATGTCATCCGTGCCGCCGATCTGGAAGCTCGCGCTGGAAGCTTGCCAGAGCCGCCGCAGGGTACGCTGCACCTGCGCGTGCATGTCGGCTCTGCGCCGCTTTCCGCCGCAGGCCTGGGAAGACATCCGCAAGTGGACGGGAACAGCGCAAGTCTGCAACGCCTACGGCATCACCGGAAACCGGGCAGCTGGGTTGCGGTCTCGACGATGCCAGGCGCGCATGGCGGAAGACGGGCTGATCGGGACGGGGTGGGGCGCCGTGGTCAAAGTGCCTCAAGACCAACGACACCGCGCAACCATTTGCCGCGGAAATGGAGTGCGCGACCGGCGAGATCCGGCTACGTGTGGCTTAACGCGCCGCTCGTGAAGGGGCTATTTCCGCGGGACGATCTGACCGCGCAAGGCGGTGGCGGATGGTTGGTTCATGACCGGCGACATCGGCTGTCATCGACGCGGAGGGCCGGCTCTGTGCTGCGCGGACCGCGAGCGCGACGAGATCAACAAGGGCGGCATGAAGATCTATCCTTCGGACATTGACGCGGTGGTGGAGCGCTTTGCCGCCGCCACGGACGTGTGCGCCTTCGCGCTCGACGATCCGATCTACGGCACAAGCCGTGTCGGCATGGCTGGTCGGTGTTGAACGACACGAACGACGAAACCGATTCGAGGAACTGTTATGGCTGGATGAGATCGCATCTGGCCGAGCACAAGATGCCGTCGCGCTGGTGGGCGATTCGACGCCATCCGCGCACTTCGCGCGGACAAGATCAACCCGCGACGCCGTCAAGGCCGCTTTGCGAAAGCCGGCCGCGGCGCTGGACCTGCCTTCGATTCTCGCCCGGCCGCCGCGCGCATGACCGACACTCCGGAGCGGCGCCGGCAGAGGCTTGCTTCCAGTTCCTGAGGAGCATCCAGAAAGCAGGCGTATGCCTGTCGAGAGCGCTGACCGGACGATGCACGCCTGGTTCGCAATCGGACTACGATCCGACTCCCTGGCCATCCTTCGCAGATCGTCATGTATCTCAGAAGCCACGTATGGGCTGGATTTTTCGACTCGCGGAGATCTCGCCCGGAGGGAACTCGGTTCCATCGGCGGCATCCTCGGGCTGATCGAGCAGGAGCAGAAATGGGAAATCGACCAGGATCGCCCGCCAGTCACCCGGCAATCGCATGCGGACCGGCCGTCGGCGAGCGGAACATCATGCCAGCCTTCATCGGCGTCTACGACGTGTTCTCGGCGTCGCTGGCGGGGCGGCAAGTTCGATGCGCGCTGTTCACTGGACGGCTTCGGGTTCGCGGCGAGCCACTACGGGCTCCCGGACGTCGGCTTCATCACCTGGTCAGGAATGGTGTACTGCGTCCAGCGAATCCGCACCGTGCTGCCCGACCACCACATCCTGGTCGACATCGACGACGGGTATTGCGATGTCGAGGTCGCCCTGCCACGTGGTCTCGATACTGGGAACACCTCCGGGTGCGTCCGGCGTCGTGCTCGGAGACCAGAAGCGCCCGCGCCGCTGCCGGGCACTTTCGACGCGGCAAGCAGATCCCTGGACACTGGACGAGTATCTGGCCAAGCTGCGGCGGGTTCTTGCGACCCGGCGCGACCTGTTCGTGGTCGCGCGCACGGACTTCCAGTTCCGATCCGGCGGAGATCGAGCGTCGCGTGCTCGCGTTCGCGGAGGCGGGCGCGGACGCGGTGCTGAAGGTGGACGGCCTGAAGAGCCTCGACGCTGGTCGGACCAGCTCGAGCGGGAAGGCTCGGGCCGCCGTTCTGCTTCAATCAGATCGCGCAGGCGGCAAGTCGCCGCCGTGTACGGCTTTCACGATGAGCTCGAGGCAGGCCCGGGCGTGAAGCTGGTCGTCTACAGCACGCCTTGCCTGTTCGCGGCGCAGCCGGCGATCGAGGCGGCGCTGGCGGAACTCCAGCGAGCCGACGGCTCGCTCGCCAACAGCCCGGGTGGCGTCAGCGGGTGCAACAGGGTCCTGCCAGGAGAATCTTGCGCGCGCGCGCCGACCGCCACGACTGATCGTCCGCCCGTCGGAACGCAAGGAATGAAGCGTCGCGCGCCGAGGCAATCTGGGCCGAGATTTGCAGGCCACCGGCGAACGATCGTCAGGTACCTGCTGCTGAGCATCCTGATCCTGGCGCCGTTCGTGATCTCCTTTCCTTACGGCAGCGGGATCCAGTTCGAGGGCGAATATCTCGGTCTCGCGATCGTCCTGTGCATTCTCGCGATCGCGAGAGCAGGTCCGCATTCGTGCTCGTTTGCCTGCTGTTGCTCGCGCGCCGCATTCCTGCATCAGCACCTGAGCCGCCACTGGGGCGGTGGTCTACCTGGATGCAAGAATCGAGGGCGTTCTTTGAGCGCCTCCGGCCGAGATCCGCGAATACATCATAGCCACATCGACGCAATCGACGTTGCATTCCTGGTCGGCGCGGCCTGCTATGTCGTCCTTCTCTTTTTGTGGACGATACGGAACAGGGAACGCCTCCGCGACGTGGGCGATGAGACGGCTTCATCCGTGGTCGTCTCTGATGCGCGGGGGTGATCGTTGTGCAGCGTTTCGGATTTGACCGGCGGCTTGCTCATTTCCCCCGCTATGAGTTAATGGCGGCGACGGCGCATGCGAAGGAAGGCGCTACCACCAGCTATCGATGCGAAGACGAGTTCCTGGTACAGCATCCGCTGGCCAGGCTGGAGACTGTCACTCCAAGTACGACAAGATCGTGATTGTCCTGGGCGAGATCGGCCTCGACGGATCACATGAGCGCATTCGGCTACCCGAGACCGACGACTCCGTTCGCGGTGCAATCCGGATCGCATGCCTTCGACGCACTGTCGCCGTCGAACCAGACGCGATTCTCCGCTGGGAATGATGCTGACCCCGGCGGGTCCGGGCGCGCTTCGACAGCTCTATCGTTCGCACAGTCTCGTGGGTGAACTTCGTAATGCGGCCTGCACACGCTTTGGATATCGAACCAGGGTCGGCGGGGGAGCATACGACAGTTTCAGCACTTCTCTGGCCCGCGAGGCCGACGAGCAGATCTTCCTCAACGACTGGTCCTGGAAGGATACGCAGCTTGACGGCAAGATCGTGGATGAGCTCGACGCACGAGGGGGTCTATCGTGAAGACAGGCCAGGCGACATTCATTCACCTGATCGGATCCCACACCGAATACAAGCGCGTTGCCGGCGGGCTTTGGCTTTTCGAATGCGACCGACGTGGTAACGCAATACGACAATACCGATCCTGTATACAGATCATGTGCTCTCCGAGCTTTACCGCAGGTTCGCCGGGAGTTCCGCTCCTGTTCGTCTATCGTCTTCCGATCGACGGCCAGATGGTGTCGAGGCACACACTACGCGGATCGGAGTTCCTTGCCCTGGGGCTGCGGGGAGGAATTTCCGAACGCCGCTGCTGGTCCTGGACTGAAGACGAATGCTGGCCAAGTCGGGACGATCGCGGAACGCCATCGGAACTTCCACTGGTTGAATCTCGAGTCTTTTGATGACGATGTCGTGCGCTATCTGGTCGGCATGTCGCCGTCGCCGCAGGTTTCTACTGATCCGGTCGGTTTCGATACTGAGTTGCCTGAATACGTCAGGAACTACGACGAGCTGGCGACCTTGTCCGATCGCTGAGAGGCTTCAATCACGGGGCGATTGCGCGCTGCCACTGCTCCCACTCCTGGATGAGAGCAGGGCGGCGCGTCGGGCGCGAGGGCCAGCGTTCCCTTGATCCGCCCATGCGTGCAACGCCAGGTGAAGTCGCCCGGCAGGGCGCCCGGTCGGCGTGATGGGGGAGGTTGTCTCGCACTCTCCGACTTCGGCCTTGAGCTTCGCAAGATCCCGCGACCAGACCCTCGGCATCGCGGTCGAGCAGGAAATTCATCGCAAGCTGTTCGCGGGCCGGGAGTGACGTCGCCCGCCTTGTACATCGCGCCGGCCGAACGATAGGCGGATTCCAGGTCTGCGCTGATCGGCAGTTCGCGCACTTTCCCCAGCAATCCGGCCTTGTTGAGCGCAACGGCCGCATCCCAGACCGCGACAGAAGGACCCGCGTAAGTGCGATTCGCGAATGCGAAGATGCCGATGCCGCGATCCGGCAGAAGCAGCACGTGCGATCCATATCCCGGATAGCCGCCGCTGTGACTGACCGTGAATCCGAGGTCCTCGTCAATCGCCACCTGCATGCCCATGCCGTAGTTCGCGGATTGGCGACTGACGGGCGTGCCGGTGCGAGCCGGCGCGATCGCGCAGCGACGCGGGAAGTTCGATCCCTGCGCGAGTTCTCGCACGGTCGCCCGGCGCACGGGGCCGTCGTCCGCTCCGTCGCGTGGCGGCCACGCCGATAGCAGGAACGTCACCCATTTCGCATAGTCGTTGGCATTCGTCTGCAGCCCGCCCATGGCGCCGAATGCGCCCAGGACCCAGCGTCGGCTCGAGGCGCCAGGCGTCGTCTTCCCAGCGGTAGCCGAGTGCACGTTGGTCGCGCGGCGCGTCGTCGGCGACGAAGCCGGACGCCTTCATGCCGAGGGGTTGCAGCAGAGTGCGAGTGATCGTCGCCGGGTAAGGCTGCCTGGAGACATTCGTGATGATGCGGCCGAGGATTGCGTAGCCGAGATTCGAGTACTCGTACCGCATGTCCGGCACGCTCGTGAACGGCACGCCGTCGCGAAGCAGTCGCGTGAATTCATCCTCCGGCAGCGGCGTCTGACGATCGCCCCAGGGTCATCCGTGACAAATCCCGCGGCGTGGTTCAAAGGTCACGCACGCGGATCTGCGGCGAGTCTTCGGTCGGATATTTCCAGCTGCGCATTTCCGGGACGTATTCCGCAGCCGGGGCATCGAGGCGAAGGCGGCCGTCGTCGCGCAGCTTCAGGATCGTGCAGCGCCGTAAACGCCTTGGTCATCGACGCAACACGAAAGAGCGTATCGGCGGTGACAGGGCGCGCCGACTCGGTGTCCTGGATGCCGAACGTCCCGACATGGACGAGGCTGCCGTTCTCGACGATGCCGTAGACGATGCCCGGGATGTGCGCGTCGAGGCGGAACTTCGTCGACGATCTGGTCGGCGATTGCGTAATCGGCCGGGGGCGGCGCTCGCGGTTGCCTGCGACTGCGCCATCACCGGTGCGCCAATGCCCAGCAAGAACTGCGAAAAACCTGGCTGAGCGTTTCATGGCATGTCTCCAGTCAGCGACCTACACTGCATTCCGGCATTGGCTTACAAGCTCTGGCGTACACCGGTCCTGCTAACATGCTCACGCTGTGCCTCCAGCAGCACGCAGTTGAGCCAGGAGCGGAATGTTTCTTCACCGGTATCGGCACGGCCACACCTCCTCGGCGCTATACCAAGGCGGAATGCTGGAGCGCCTTCCGCGAATCCGACTGGTTTGCGCGCCTCGATCGCCGCTCGCATGCGATTAGCCGAGGCCGTCCTGCTCCGCGACAACGGGATTTCCACGCGCAGCCTGGCGCTCGATTCTCTGGCGGAAGTCTTCGCAATCGATCCCGATACGCTGCACCGCAGGTTTGCGACGCATGCGCCGGCGCTGGCGACCGAGGCGGCTGTCGTGGCGATGCGCGACGCGGGCATCGGCGCCCAGCGACATCGATGCCGTCGTGGTCAGCACGTGTACCGGATATCTCTGTCCAGGCCTCACGAGTTATCTCGCCGAGAGACTGGGTTTGCGTGCAAACGTGCAGGCCTTCGACCTGGTCGGCCAGGGCTGCGTGGCGGCGCTGCCGAACCTGCGGCTTGCCGATGCGCTGCTCGCCGCCGGCGCCGGCCAGCACGTGCTTTCGGTGTGCGTCGAAGTCAGCAGCGCGGCCATGTACCTGGACAACGACCCTGGCGTGCTGGTCAGCGCCTGCCTCTTCGGCGACGGCGCGGGCGCCGCGGTGCTGAGCGCGCAACCGGCGAAGCGACAAGCGACGCGTCGAATGGCGCGAGCAGCAGCTCCGTGCTCGAACCCAGCCAGCGCGACGCTCTGCGCTTCGAGCAGCGCGGCGGCATGCTGCGCAACATCCTCACGCGCCCGGTGCCCGCACTCGCGGCCGAGCATGCGCGGACCGTGCTCGAAAGCCGAGCTTGCGCGCGCGAAACTGAATATTCGCGACATCGTGAGCCTGGATCATGCATGCGGGGGCCGCGATGTCTTGCAGGCGCTGCGCGAACGCATCGGCGCTCTCGGTCGAGGACCTGCGCTACAGCGCGAGGATCCTCGATGAATACGGCAACATGAGCAGCGCCTTCGTCTACTTCGTGCTCAAGTCCGCGCTCGAGGACAACGCACGCGCCGGGATGGTGGTGGATGTCGGCCTTCGGCGCGGGTTTCAGCTGTCACGGCGCGCTGCTTTCCGTGGGAGCCCGCGCGTGAGCGCAGCGATCCTGACGCGCCGCGTCGAAGCGGAAACGCTCGATCACCTGCGCGAAGATGACCCGCGCGCGATCCGCTCGCGGGGTGACCTGCGACGCATCAATCGAATCATGGGCAATGTCTCGATCGTCGATTCGCTCTTGAAAGGCTCGCGCTCGCCCGTCCGCCGTCACGGATTGCCGAGCTGGGAGCCGGCGATGGCTCGCTGCTACCTGAGGCGTCGCCCGGCGTCGGGCGCGATGAATGGCCCGGATGTTGCGCTTACCTTCGTCGACCAGCAGGACCTCTGTGAGCGCGCCGACGCGCGTGGCGTTTGCGGATCTCGGCTGGACGGTGCACGCCGCCGTCATGGATGTCTTCGCCTGGCTCGAACGCCAGGATCATCCGCGCTACGACGCCATCGTCGCGAATCTCTTCGTGCACCATTTCGAGGCCGATGCCTTGTCGCGCTTGTTCCGCGCAATTGCGCGGATCACCGGACTGTTTCGTCGCGTGCGAGCCGCGGCGAGCGCGAGTTGCGCTGCTCGGCAGCCATCTTGTCGGTGCCTTGGGCGCCAATGCGGTGACGCGTCGCGATGCCGTGCTGAGTGTGCGCGCGGGATTCCGCGACCGGGAGCTTTCGGCATGTTGGCCCAAGAATGGCGGATGGCACACTGAGCGAGAACGGGCGCACGGCTCTTTTCGCACACGTTTGCGGCAGTCCGACGCGCGCAGGCGTGAAGACCGATTACGACGCCGTCATTGTCGGTGCGGGGCCGGCCGGCAGCACGGCCGCCATTCTGCTGGCACTCGGCGGGATGGTCGGTCGCGTTGATTGAGAAGCAGGTCTTTCCGCGGCGCAAGGTTTGTGGGGGCTGCATCGGCGCGAGCAACCTGCCGCTCCTGGCCACGCTGGGAGTTGGCGACGCATTTGCGCGACTGGCCGGTCCCGAGTTGCGGGAATTTGCCCTCTATTGCGGAGATCGCGGTGGTGCAAGCGCCTTTGCCGGCCCTCCCCGATGCCCGAAATCCGTGGGGGCGCGCCCTCGGCCGCGAAAGATTCGACCTGCTGTTGCTCGAGCGCGCGCGCGAGCTGGGTGTCGGTGTCTGGCAGCCATGGTCCACTGCGGGCGATGCAGGGGAGCGCGGGCGCGTTTCGATGCGGAATCGAGACGCATCCTGCGGCGGAACCCGCGGAATTGCGCGCACCGGTCGTGATCATGGCCAACGGTTCATGGGAAGGTGATCGCGGAGGCGACCGGCGCGCCGCCAGAAGGTCCGGCGACCTCTTCGCCTTCAAGGCGAATTTCAGTGGCTCGCGGCTCGGCACCCGGCGTGCTGCCCGTGATTTCGTTTGCGGGCGGCTATGGCGGTCTTGTCATTGCAGAGAACGGTCGAGCTCACGCTTGCGGGCTGTATTCGCCGTGACGCCCTTAAAGCCTGCCGGGCCGCTGCACCCGGGCAAACTGCGGGCGAAGCGTTCGAGGATTTGTGCGCACCCACACGGGCGCGTTGCGCGATGCCCTGAGCGGCGCGCTGCGCGACGGCAGGTGGCGGCATTGGACCGATTCAGCCCGGTATCCGTGCGCCGTGGCATCGCGCGGATGGGCGGTTCGTGGTTGGCAACGCGGCGGCCGAGGCGCATCCCATCATCGGCGAAGGCATCAGCATGGCGATGCAGTCGGCGTGGCTCTTTGTGCGTGCGACTGGTTCGCCGCCGAGTCGCTGCGAACGCGTCCGCCGATACGCTGCAACGCGTGGGCGCCGATTACGCCCGGCAGTGGAGGCGGGCATTTGCGCCGCGCCTGCACCTGGCCGCGACGGTTGCGCATCTGGCCATGAAACCCTGGCTGGCAGCCGGTGCCTTTGGCCGCCCATGGTGCGCGATCGCCGCGGCTGCTGACCGCGATAGCGCGCGGCGCCGGGAAGGCGCAAATTGCACCCACCTCCAGGGCGTGCCGCCGCTGGGTGAAATCCGATCGCTGGAGGACGTCCATTGAGTCCGGAAGAAAGCAAAACGTTCGAACGTCCTGCGGCAGATTCTCGCGAAAGACTTCGAAGTGGCGCCGGAGCTCATTCATCCGGCGGCCCGGCTGGACCAGCTCGCGATCGATTCACTCGCCGTGATCGAAGTCATGTTCCAGCTCGAAGACGAGTTCAAGATCAGTTTCCCTCAGGACCCGGGCGAACTGTCGACCGTCGGCGATCTTGCCTCCACGTATTGACCGCCTTGTGACGGAGCAGCGTGCGCAGGTCGCCATCGGGTGCGGCTGCGCCTTGAGACGAGTCGCCATTACGGGCCTCGGCGTCGTCTCGCCACTGGGTAACGGCGCGCAGAATTTCTTCGATCGACTCGTGCAGGGACACTCCGGTGTCGCGCGACTGCCGGAGGATTTCAATCCTCGCCTGACGAACCGCGTAGTTGCGCCGGTGTCGTTTGATGGCGCTGCCCATTTCGGCGCGGCCCGCCTGCGCATGCTGGACCGTGTCAGCCAGTTCGCGCCTGGTTGCCGCTGCCGAGGCCATCGCCGATGCCGGCACCTTGTTCGAGCGCGACGATCGGGACACGACCGGCGTCTTCGTAGGAACCGGCATGGGCGGCGCTCAATCGACCGACGAGGGCTATCAGGCCGTCTACGAAGAACAGTCGGAGCGCGTCAAGCCTTATACCGTGCTGATGGCGATGAACAATGCCGCGGCGGCCTGGATCGGCATCGACCATCACCTGCTGGGCCCGAACCTCACGCTATTCGAGTGCCTGCTCTTCGTCGGCCGTCGCGATCGGCGAAGCGCTGGAAGCGCATTGCGACGGGAGAGGCTCGATGTGATGATCGCAGGCGGCAGTGAAGCGCCGCTCACGTTCGGCACGCTGAAGGCTTGGGCAGCGCTGAAGACACTGGCGACCGAAGATCCGGACGACGCATCGGCGTCGTGCAAGCCGTTTGCGAAGAATCGCAGCGGGTTCGTGCTCGGCGAAGGCGCCGCGATGATCGTGCTGGAATCGTGGGATCGCGCGATGGATCGCGGCGCGCACATTCACGCGCGAGCTTGCGGGTTATGGCCTCAGCATGGACGCGGAGCACATTACGCGGCCGACCGTGGCAGGCCAGGCGCGCGCCATGGAACTGTGCGCTGGAGAGCGCGCGCATATCCGCCGGCGACGTGGGCTATGTCAACGCTCACGGCACGGCAACGATGGCGAACGATGCCGTGGAGACTGCGGCGATCAAACAGGTTTTCGGTCCGGGGCGCATGCGTTGCCGGTCAGTTCGACCAAGTCCATGCACGGGCATCTGCTCGGCGCGGCCGGCGCACTGGAGCTCGTGGCGACCGTGCTCGCGATCGAGAGGCGCGTGCTTCCGCCAACGATGCACCTCGTGCATGCCGATCCGGAATGTGATCTCGATTACGTGGCCGGATCTGCGCGCCCCGTCGCCGCGCTGACCGCAGCCATGTCGAATTCATTCGCCTTTGGCGGAACCAACGTCTCGCTGGTTTGCCGCGCAGTGGGATAACGCACCATGAAACCAGGAAATCCTTTCTTCCTCGCGCTGGCCCAGGCCGGCTTGCTCTGGACCTGCGTTGCATCCGCAGAACCCGTCGTCGTGCGACACACTGGAAGGGCTGGTACACGGTTTTCTCTCGTTGCGTTCGCCCGAGGGCAGTCTCCTGGCGGACGGCGACCTCATTCAGACCGCGGACGGCGATCGCGTCACCAGCCGTCTCGTGTTCCACTTCAAGGACGGTTCGTTGCAGGATGAGACCTTCGTGTTCTCGCAGCGCGGCCATTTTCAGCTGATCAGCGATCACCTCGTACAGAAAGGGCCGGCATTCGAGCGCCCGCTCGACATGATGATCGACGTCGCGAGCGGCCACGTCACGGTTCGCCATAAAAACGATGACGGCGAAGGAGAAAGTCGAGGACGAGCACATGGACCTCCCGGCCGGACCTCGCCAACGGGCTGATCATCACCTTGCTCAAGAATGTGCGGCAGGACGCATTGCCGTCCGGCGTGTCGTTCGTGGCCGCCACGCCCAAACCCAGGCTCGTGAAGATCAGGATATCGGTCGCCGGAACGGACTCGTTTTCCATTGCCGGGTCGGCCCGCAAGGCCACGCACTACGTGCTGAAGGTCGACATTGGCGGCATCGCCGGCTGTGATCGCCCCGCTCATCGGGAAGCAACCACCGGACTCTCACGTCTGGATACTCGAAGGCGAAGCCCCGGCATTCGTGCGCTCGCAAGCGCCGATGTCCACGGAGGGTCCGTTGTGGCAGACGGATCTCGTGAGTCCCGTCTGGCCACGCGGAAAATGAAGAGCAGCCGTCGAGGCCACGCATGCGCGCGACGCGGTTTTCTGGTTCGACCGAAAAGTGAGACCGCTGCCTACCGCTGCGTGAGGGCGCGTACGCGCAGACGTCGTCGTGGTCGGCGCCGGCATGATGGGACTCATGTGTGCAAGAACGCTTCGGGCTCGCGGCCAGCGCGTTTGCCTCGTGGAGGCCGAATCTTGTGGTGCGGGAGCGAGCGGGCGTTCCTCCGGACTCATCACGCCGGACTCCGAACTCGAACTTCACGATCTCGTGCGGCAATTTGGGACCTGAGGACGCACCCAGGCTATGGGATTTCGCCTTGGGCGGCGTGAACGCGATCCGCCAGGCGGTTGCTGAGGACGAGATTGACTGCGACATGCAGGTGCAGGATGCGCTTTACGTAGCGGCCACGCCTGGCGGAGCCCGAGGTGATCTCCGCGGAGTACGCCGCGCGAAATGCCTTCGGTTACCCGAGCACGCTCTATTCGCGCGAGAGCCTGCCTGACATCCTGGGTTCGACGGCTTACTTTGGCGGTCTCCGTTTCGGAGACACCTTCGGCATCGACGGCTATGCGCGCTTGCGCCGGGTTGCGCGAAGGCCTGCTCGAGGCAGGAGGGCTCATCTTCGAGCGCAGTCCGGTCACGCGGATCCTCGAGAACGGAGTCGAGACAGCCGAAGGCTCAGTGCGGGCACCGGCCGTCATCATCTGTGCCGACCGTTTTCTTCCGGCGCTCGGGCTGGCCCGGCGCGAGATTTATCATGCGCAGACATTCCTCGCCATTTCCGAGCGCCTCGAGCAGTTCAGACATCGACCGGATCGTTCCCGCGGGGTCCCTCATGGTCTGGGACACCGATCTGACCTACAAATATTTCCGGCTGACAGGCGATGGACGGCTGCTCATCGGCGGCGGCACCTTGCTGAACACATATTCCCGGCGCGAGCAACACCGACCTGAACAGGCGGTGCGACGGTTGACGCGTTATCTCGCAGCACGATTTCCGGACTTGCGCGTCAAATTCAACGCCTGCTGGCCCGGTCTCATCGGCATATCGAAGGACTTCGCGCCGGTCGTGGGGCGTCACCCTCGTTATTCCTCGGTGCACTTTGCCGCCGGTGCGGCCGGTCTTCCGTGGGCCGCGGCGCTCGGCCGCTACCTGGCGGAAAAAGGTTCTCGATGGTCGCAACGACGTCGATGCCGTGCTCGCGGTCCACCGTCGATTCCCAATCGGTCCACGACTGCAGGCGGTTCTCGGGGCGCCATCCGCCTTTGCAATCTCCCATGGCATCCTGAAATTCTTGCCCGGCTGAGCCTGGTTCAAGTGGTCTATGCTCGGCCCTGCGCGCACACGGAGGTACTCGCATGAATACGATTACGAAAACGCCTGCGGCTCACGTCCCTTGCGGCCATGAGCCTCGCACTGGGCACTATCACCCTGATCGGCGGCTGCGCTTCGACCGCACCGCAACCCACGTCGATGAGTCGACGCACAGGCTGACTTCAGCGCCTACAAGACGTTCGGCTGGGAGCCCGATACGTCCGGTCAGCCCCTATCACTGCTCGACCAGAACATCCGGGCGGCGATCGCGAAAGAAATGAAGGGAAAGGGCTACGAGGAAGCCGCAGCGGGTACGACCCCGGACCTTCTCCTGTCCTACGAAGCCGCGCGCGCCGAGAAGGTCAAGAGCAATCCCATCCGCATTGGCGTCGGTGTGGGCAGCTACGGCGGCAGTTCCGGCGGCGGAGTCGGCGTCAGCAGCTCGGGCGTCAAGAACGTCAGCGAAGGCACGCTGGTCGTCCATGCCGTCGACCCGGCGCGCAAGGCCGAGGTCTGGCAAGGCCGCGCGTCGCGCGAGCTGGGCAAGGGCAACGTCGAGCCTGCGGTCATCCAAAGCACGGTCGCAGGCATGATGCACGACCTGCCGGCGCGTAGCGCCAAGCCGTGCGACTTCAGCCGTCGAGCCGCCGCTCCTCGACGCGCCCGTTAACGTCTCGTCGCCCACACGAGACGTAAAGCGTCCGGTCGGACACGGCAAGATCAAAATTCATGCGCCGGTCAAGCCGGGTGACCAGCGCGGCCAGCAGATTCCACGTCGACAGCGCGCAGTCTCAACTCTCGCGGCACGATGAATCCGCTCGCCGGCGAGGCGCGCGAGCAGCGGCATCCAGGCCACGATGCGTGTAGACCGCGACATCCGGGGCCGCCTTCGCCTGCCTTGTGCAGCCGAGCCGCATCCGGTTGGCCAATCTCGATCCAGGCCTGCAATACGCCCGTCAAATCGCGCACGGCAATTGCGGGCTCATCCGGGTCGGACAAGCCCTTCGACATTGCAATGCCCTCCGTGTACTCGAGGCAATAGGCGAGGAGGCGTGTCAGCGAGGTACTCGGCGGTTTCCGACGGATGGCGCGCCGTCCGGATCGTGAGCGTCTCGTAGACGTTCCGGTCCGCATCGGCCAGCCGGACCTCGAACACATACATGGTCGCGCCCTGGGCCACTCACGCCGACCTCGGCTACGAGCGTCAACGATCGACCATGCGCTGCAGATGCTCCGGGTAGCGGGCGCCCTGCACTGCGATCCGGCGAGAGCGCGACGTCGATTTCCCGAAGTTCGTCCGTCGTCAGTTCAACGTTCGCTGCGCGCCAGGTTCTCTTCGAGCCGATGCAGCTTGGTCGTTCCGGGAATCGGCACGATCCACGGCTTCTGCGCGAGCAGCCACGCGAGCGCGATCTGGGCCTTGCGTCGCTTTCTTGCGTGTCCGCGATGCCGACCGAGCTGATCCACGAACGCCTGGTTCGCCTTGCGTGCTTCGGCGAGAAGCGCGGAACTCTGCTGCGGAAATCGCCGGCTGTCGAATGTCGTCGACTCGTCGATCGCGCCGGTGAGGAAGCCCCTGCCGAGCGGGCTGAAGGGCACGAACCCGATGCCCGAGCTCCTCGAGCGTCGGCAGCAGTCTCCTTCTCCAGGCTCGCGCCACCAGAGCGAGTATTCGCTCTGCAGCGCCGTGACCGGCTGGACGGCGTGCGCGCGGCGGATCGTCGCGACGCCGGCTTCGGACATGCCGAAATGCTTCACCTTGCCGGCCTGGATCAGTTCCTTGACCGCGCCCGCGACGTCCTCGATCGGCACGTTCGGGATCGACGCGGTGCTGATACAGCAGATCGATCGACGTCGGTCCGCAGGCGCTTGAGCGAGGCTTCTACGACGTCGCTGGATGTGTTCCGGCCGGCTGTCGAGCGAGGCGCTCGGCTGCCGTGAGCTGCGATGTTGAATCCGAACTTCGTCGCGATGACGACGTCCTTGCGAAACGGCTCGAGGGCTTCGCCAACCAGGCTCTTCGTTCGTGAACGGCCCGTAGACCTCGGCGGTGTCGAAGAACGTCACGCCGCGCTCGAAGGCCGTGCGGATCAGCGCGATGGCTTCCTGCTTGTCGACCGCGGGGCCGTAGCCATGGCTCAGCCCCATGCAGCCGAGGCCGATCGCTGGAAACGGTCAGGGCCTCTCCGGCCCAGCTGTTCCTGTTCCATTCAGTGTCTCCCGGTTCCATCGCCACGCCGCACGACACGATGGCTGCGATGCAACTGAAGCATTATGAGGCGGTCTACTGACAGGGCAACGCAAAGAGGTTTCCAAAATGGCAGGCCCGATTTCCAGTGCTTTGATCGTCGCCGCGACCGTCGGTGTTGTTGACCGCGGCCTTGATTCCGGGTCCCGCACTCGCCGACGACGCCGCGCGCATCAGCCGCCTCGAATCGGACCTTCAACAGCTCCGGGCACGAATCGACGAGCAGGACCGGAGAATCGAGCGACTGGAAAATGAACTGGGCCGTCGTGACCAATACGCCGCCCATCGCGCGGCCACCGGTGAGAGAAGAGGGTGGAGTTGCATCGACTGCCGCGGCCGCCGGCCCGCAGCCCTGGCACTCACCGGCGGCCTGGGACCGTGTCGCCAAGGGCGATGACCCAGGCGCAGGTTGCCGAGATCCTCGGGCCGCCAACCCAGGTTGAGTCCGTGGATGCCTACAAGACTCTCTTCTACCGCCGGCTCAGTCGCCGGAAAAGGCTCCGTACAGCGGGCTCGTCAACCTGCGGGACGACAAGGTCGTGGCGGTCAAGAAGCCGGCGTTCTGAGAGTCACGACCCTTACTCGCTCAGCACCTGGTGCACGAAGGCGATGGAGATTGAACCTTCGCCGACCGCGGAGGCGACGCGCTTGACGTTGCCTCCGCGCACGTCGCCCGACCGCGAACACGCCGGGCAGGCTGGTTTCGAGCAGGAGCGGTCGACGGGCGAGCGGCCACTTGGCGTCGCGCAATGTCTTCGTCGGACAGGGCGGATCCCGTCTTGATGAAGCCCTTGGCATCGAGCGCGAGGCAGCCTTTCAGCCAGTCCGTGCTCGGATCGGCGCCGAGCCATGATGAAGACGTGCCGGATCTCGCAGCTCTGGACTTCGCCCGTCTGCTTGTTCCGCCATTGCGCACGCTCGAGGTGGTTGCCGCCCTCGAGCGCGGTGAGCTCGGAATGCGTGTGCAGTTCAATCTTCGGATTCTGTTCGATGCGCAGGATGAGATAGCGGGACATGGTGTCGGCGAGAGCCATCGCCGCGGATCAGTAATGTAAACGCGCTTCGCGGCCTGCGCCAGGAATACGGCAGCCTGGCCCGCCGAATTGCCGCCGCCGATGACGATCACTTCCTCGTCGCGGCAGAGCTGGGCGACTCCATGAACGTGGCCGCGTAGTACACGCCCGCGCCCTCGAAGTGGGACAGGTTCGCAATCGGCGGCTTTCGATACGCGGCACCGGATGCGATCGACGACCGTGCGCGCCTGCACGGTCTGGCCCGTTGCTGCTCTCGATGGCGTAGGGCCTGCGGTTCCGCGTCGAGCTTTTGTGCGCCGCTCGCAACCATGACCTGGGCGCCGAACTTCTGGGCCTGCGCGAAGGCGCGGCCGGTCAGCGCCTGTCCGGTAATTCCCGGTCGGAAACCCGAAGAAGTTCTCGATCTTCGAGCTTGCGCCCGCTTGCCCACCGGGGACGTCGGCTTCCATGACGAGGACGTCGAGGACCCTCGGAGGCGGCGAAAACGGCGGCGGCGAGCCCCGAGGGCCCGGCGCCGATGACAAGAACGTCCCGGACCTGCGTGTTGTCGACGGATTCGTTGAGTCCCAGGCAATCGGCGATCTCGCGCATTGCCTGGATTGCGCAGCACCAGCTCGCCGCGGCAGATCAAGTACCGGGATGTCGTCGATGCTGACCTTGGAACTGGTCCAGCAAGTGCTGTACGTCGGCATCCTGCTCGAGGTCGAGATACGCGTACGGATGGGCGTTGCGTGGACAGGAATTCCCGGACTGCGCAAGCGTCCCGGAGCTGAACTTCGAACCGATCAGGACGACGTCGCCGAGTCCTTCCTCCATCGAGCGCCACGCGGCGCAGGATGAAGGCGCGCATCGAGGATTTCGCTGAGACTCGAAGTCGGTCTGCACCAGGCGCAGCAGTTCCTCGCGTTCGAGGACGATCACCTCGCCGGGGTCGCGCACGCGGGCCCGCGCCAGCGCCCGGCGGCCGGACAGCAGGTTGAGCTCGCCGGTGAACTGACCTGGTCCGAGGACGTGAATGAGCCTTTCCGTCTCTTCCTGGGATGCACGAGTTCCGACTTGCGCCGTCGTGCAACCACGACGAATGGAACGGGGCAGGCGTGCCGACGTCGTAGCAGCAGTTCGCCGCGTTCCGTCGGCACGTCGCTTCCCGTGGGACGCGATGCGCTCGACCTGCGTCGACGTCAGCGTCGGGAACATCTGCGCGGCGCGCGCCGTCGCGGTCGGCACGGGCGATGTGATGGTCTCGTTCACTTCGTCTGTATATTAGATAATGTTCCGGGCGCTCTCACAGGGGATATCGATGTCGACAGTCACCAGGCGTGGATTTTTCGGGATGACGGCTGCCGCCGCGTCCGCTGGCGGCCGGAGCGAAGTCGTTCGCAGCGGATGCAGAGGCGAAGGGCCTGAGCTCGCTCACCGAAGGCGCCAAGCCGATCTACGGCGGAAGAGCACACGGCCCGGCTCGCGAAGCTGCAATCGCTGATGCAGCAACAGAAAGTCTCCGCCTTCCTGGTCGAAGCGGGCTCCTCCCTGGAATACTTCACCGGCATTCGCTGGTGGCGCTCTGAGCGCACCACCGCGGCGCTGATCCCGGCCGAAGGCAAGACCGTCGTCGTCACGCCTTTCTTCGAGAAGCCTTCCATCCAGGAGACATTGAAGGTCGATGCCGACATTCGGCCCTGGCATGAGGACCAGAGCCCGTTCACGCTCCTGGCCGGCGCGATGGGCCATCGCGGGACGCCAGGCCCGCTCGCCATCGAGCCGACGACGCGCTATTTCATCGTCGATAACGTGACAAAAGGCTTCCGGCACGCCGCGCCCGATCGTCTCGGGCGAAGCCCTCGTCAATGCCTGTCGCATGCACAAGTCGCCAGCCGAGCTTGCCCTCATGCAGGCCGCCGAGCGACGTCACGATCAACGCAATCCGGCACGTACATGCCAACGTCAAGCTTGGCATGTCGAGCGCCGACGTCATGACCATGCTGGTCGCGGCGACTGAGCAGCTCGGCGGCAAGCACGAGTTCTCGCTCGTGCTCCTGAACGAGGCGAGCGCCTATCCGCACGGCAGCGAGCATCCCCAGTCCGTGCGCGAGGGCTCGGTCATCCTCGTGGATACCGGCTGCAAGGTGCACGGCTACTCGTCCGACATCTCCGCGCACCTGGGTCTTCGGCAAGCCGACCGCCCGCCAGCGCGAAGTCTGGGACACCGTCAAGCGCGGCCAGGAGATTGCGCAGGAGACCGCGAAGGTGGGCGTCCCGATCGGCGATCTCGACATCGCGGTGCGCAATTACTACGAAGGCAAGGGCTGGGCCAGGACTATGGCCTGCCCGGAACGTCGTCATCGCACCGGCCACGGCATCGGCATGGATGGCCACGAGCCGCCGAACCTCATGCGTGCGGACCGCAGGCCGCTCGAGGCGGGCATGTGCTTCTCCGACGAGCCGGGATTTACATCCCCGGCGAGTTCGGCATCCGCATGGAAGACTGCTGGTACATGACGGAGCAGGGACCGAAGCTCTTCTCGCCGCTCGCGAACGTCGATCGACGACCCGATCTGACCGACAAAGCCCGCCGTCATTCGTTGATTGCCGGCAGGATGTCCTCAGGGACCAGCACGCTGGAGATGAAAAGCGCGGCGTCGTTGTAGTTGCCGCCGTAGAACACGATCACGAGGTCGAGCTTCCGGGATCGCGATTACGACCTGGCCTCCATTGCCGCCGGCGAGAGACCGCTTTCACCGTGTGCCCGCGGTATGGATAGTTCGCGAGCCACCAGAGGTAGCCGTAGTCGCTGCTGCCCATGTGCGCGTGCGGCGACGTCGACTGCTCGATCCCGATCCACTCGGGGCTGACGACGCGCCGTCCGCAGCCGAGCGCCGCCCTCAAGCACGACCTGCCCGATCTTCATGAAATCCCGCGGTTCGATGTACATGCCTGCGCCGAAGTAAGCCTCACGCGTCGGCATGAGGTTCATATGGTAGTTTTGGAAAGTAAGGCGGGATTGCGAGCCGGTCGCGAAAGTGCTCCGGGAGCCAGGTTCCTGTCGCGCGTGACATCACGGCCCCGAGCAGGTTGGGGTTACTGCTGCAATAGACGCCGTTGCTGCCGGGTTCGCTCGCCATCGGCACGTCCAGCGTGTACTGCCACCAGTCCGGCTGCTCCTTCTGTTCCTGCATGCGGTCTTCGTTGCCCGGCGCAGCGTCGTTGCCGTCGTCGCAGAAATAGCCGGCCCGCATCGTGAGGAGATGCTCGACCGTCATCTTGCGCTTGCGCGGATCGTCGGATTCCGGGATGCCGGGTAGGCGTAGACCGGTGTCGACGTGCTGAAGGACATTGCCGTTCAAGATCGTCGCGCCGACGAGGAGGGACGTCAATCTCAGCGTAAGGCGCGATATCGTGCTCGCGGTCGCGTCCAGTCGTGGAAGTATTCCTCGAGCACGAGCTTGCCGTGGCGCGCGATCAGCGCATGGATGTCCAGGCGCTCAAGGAGTCGACCGGCAAGTCGATCAACTTCTGGATGAAGGCGCTGATCCGGGTGCGGTCGATGCCCTCGTCGAGCGTGCCGACGGGCCAGCCGTCTTTACGGACCGGCGGCGTGATATTCGTAGCGCGCCGGATTGCGGCCGCGCGGATAAGAAGCTTGCCTCACCTGGCGATGGCGTCTGCGGGTTCGAGATCGTAGGTTCCGCGCCCCGGCAGGCCACACCGAGCACCTTGTTTTCGGCGTCGTAGTGCCCGTTGAGCATTACCTCGTCCAGGCCATCCTTCCCGCGCCGCCCCCAAAGCTTGACGTCATCGCCCGTCCGGGTGAGCCGCGTGAGCCGGTAGAAGATGCCGACGTTCCCGCTCGGGATTTCGCAGAAGAGCGTGCGTCACGCCGTGTCTCTGCGCCCGTCTGCAACATGAGATGGACCGTCATCCGCTGGTCGAGCGGTCTCATCTCGCCATAGCCGAGCGCCCTCGCGCTGCCGCTCGAGCACGGCAGGCGTCGCGTACGGCCCGGGAAACTGGATCCAGTGGCCGAGGATATGCGCGCGATCCTTGTCCGACTTGGCCGCGGAATTCGCCCTCGTCGTCGGGCAGCACGACGCGGATATCGTTGTCGTCGACATTCGCCGCGGCGCTTCAGCCCGGCGATCGAGGCGTGGAAGTCGCCGTCACGCTGCTCGATCCATAGGTCGCCTCGCACTTCCGGGCCGAAGAAGCGAGTTGCGGACCAGAGGCCGTCAGGCTCTTCTCTGAACCCGCGGCTGGGTCGCGAAGCAGTGAACCGGCGCACAGCGCGGTCAGGGCTAACAGGATCGCCACGCAAGTTTCATGCCTGCTTCCTCCGTGCGGAGCCCGCTCACAGGCCTCGAGCCATCGCTCGATGACGGGGCTGCCGCTTTCCGTAAGCTATAACTTCAAGATGCGGCAAGCGCCGGAAAGGTCGCGTGAGTGCAAACTTGCGAGAATACGGTCGTGGGTCGCGACGGTGTTGTGACGTTGACTTCATCCCCGCATCAGCGCGAGCTCATAGCGCTTGGTGCGTTCCATGAACTGCCGGATGAGGTCGAGGGCACGCCATTCCGGGCACTCGGCGACAAGCTCCAGGTGGAATTCGTTGTCGCGCTCGATGGCCTGCTCGACGGAGCGCGACGCGCCGAGGCCGCGGTTCGTCCTCTTCAGGCGATCGAGGCGCGCATCGACCGATCCGGAGCACCTGCTCGAATAGCTGCACCTGCGGCGCAGCCGGAGCGCCCGCTGACAGCGGTTCTCCGCCTCTAGCGGGACTCGAGCAGCGCGCGTCGCCTCCTGCAGGATGTCGGCCGCGCGATTGAAAGCCGCGGCGATCTCCGCCTCGTGCGCCGGCACGGCAGCGAGGTCATTGCGGTCGATGTCGTCCCAGATGCGGGGCAGGTAGGCGCTGCGGTAACTCGGCTGCGGCGCCACCAGCAGGTGGCGGATGAACGGCCGGCCCGCGCTGGCCCTTCGGGTTCCAGCAGCGCGCGCTCCACCTGCATCAGCTTCTCGTTGACGGCGCGCGCAGTCGCGGGCGCAACCGGCCCTGCCGCGAGCCGGTTCTCGAGCTTGATTGCAGCCGCTCCCCAGCGCGCCGCCGCCGTGCGAGCTGCGCGACCAGCTTGATCGGCTTGTCGCTGCCTGCATGCGCTTCGGCAGCCTCGATGTATCCGACGGCTGCCGTCGCATAGTCCGAGTACTGCATCGGCAGCACCGGAATCTCGGCGAGCCGCCAGGCGAGGATGCCCCAGAGCCTCGACAACCCGACGCCGATCGCAAAGCCGGGGTCGACGATCGTGCTCTGGCGGAAGTAGTCGTCGTACATCGAGTGGTAAACGCCATAGGGACCGTCGAAGAACATGTCGATGCAGGAGATGCCGAGGTACTCCTGGTACGCCGTGTAATCCGTGGCGCCGACGATCGTCTCGACCTGCGGCTCGGCATCCTTCTTGAAGCGGGAGGCCCAGGCGTCGTAGAGCGGCTTGCCCGTGACGGGATCCTGCACGTCCTTCGTCACGCCGCGCAGGAAGTGCGCGAGCGCAGGCGTCGCGCCGCCGATGAATTCGCCGCCGGTCACGCCGGTGTCCACGTTGATGTAGGTGACCGCGTTCTTGCGTCAGTGTTCTCGGCATTGTCGAGGGCCCATTGCGTCGAGCCGCCGAGCAGCGGCTCTTCGCCGTCCCAGACCGCGAACACGATCGTGCGCCGCGGCCGATGGCCCTGTTTCAGCGCCGCGCCGAACGCGCGTGCGGTTTCGAGGAGCGCCGCCGTGCCGCTCGAAGGATCCACGGCGCCATAGCTCCAGGCGTCGAGATGGTTGCCGAGGATCACCAACTTGTCGGGTTCTTCGCCGCCCGCGGATCACGCCGATGACGCTGCGAAGCGTCCCGACGCGTTCGTCGTTCTGCACGTCCATGTCGAGCGTGACCGGGCCGGGACCGATGCGATACGTGAGCGGCAGGCCGCCCTGCCAGTCCTTCGGGCGCCTCAGGACCGCCCAGTTGCTTCAGGATCGCGGCGGCGTTCCGCGCATTGAGCGGCAACGACGGGATGCGCGGCAGCTGCTTGTCGCGCTGCGGGCCTTCGACCCAGCGGCCGTTCGCGTCCTGCTTCCAGTGAAACGTGAACGGCTCGCCCTGGCCGAGCCAGTCATAGAGGATGGCGCCCCACTGGATGTGCGAATCCGGGCCCCAGGGGCCGTCGGGATAGACCGTGCCGCGCACGAATCCGTCCTCGGCCGGGTCCGAATAGATGATGGTTCCCGCGGCGCCCGCGTCGTTCGGCCTCGTACACCTTGTACCCGCGGTACGAGTACGGATCCGAGTAGCGCATCAGCACGATCTTGCCCTTGAGATCGACGCCCATGCGATCGAGTGGCCTGGAAGTCCTCTGGGCTTCCGCCGTTGGCATAGATCGACCTCGGCGCGGACCTTTCCCGAAGGCGCGTAGCCGTGGAATGCCACCTGCCCGGGCTCGTCGTAAAGCCGCGAGTCCTTGTCGGCGGGATAGGGGTCCTCGCGCAGGTCGAGGGTTTGAGCGACGGGCGTGCGGATCGCGAGCGCCGCCGACCTGGGAAACTGAGGAGCGCCGGGAAACTCGTGGAAGTTCACCTCATCGAGCCCGTACTCGCGAAAGCGGTCGCGCACGTATTCCGCGAGCGCGTGATTGCGATCGGTGCCCGCCATGTGCGGCTCCTCGGTGAGGAGCAGCAGGTGCTTGCCGTAGGAGTCTGGGAGTCGGCGTAGCGGAGAGATCTGCTCCGCGGCAGGCGCTGTCGCCGAGTTCTGCGGTCGCGGCCACCGGAATGGCAATGATCCAGGCGATCGCGGCGATGAAAAAAGCGCTGTGTAGGGGCATGGCTGACCGGATCATAGCGGAGTGAAGTCGGGGCCCAAACTTTTTCACGCGCCTCGCAAAAGCCGATCGACGCCTCGGTCCGAAGAGCGCGCATCCTCGGGACTTCTGTTCGGAGGTGACGCGTCGAAGCCAACAACGCTCGTGTCTTTCGCTGGCCGCGTGGACGGTTGCCGTGGCTGCGACGGCAAGTCCGATGGCGGACGACACCAAGGCTGCGCCCCGATCAAGCCAGCGTCAAGCCTGTCCCGGATACGTCCGCGTCCGGGAAGGAAACGACGGAATCTGCCGCCCCGGGCCACCGCCAAGACGCGCGCTCGTCGTCTATTGCAGCACGATCACGCCCGTAGGCACCCGACTCAGGAGCGAGACCTGCTACGACGAGCCAGATGCGCGAGTATACATCCAGCTCGAGGAGAACAAGAGCAAGCATCGATCGCATCCGCAGCGGTTGGTAACTACACGCATGACTGCGGTCAAACGGATGCGCTGGCCAAGAAGACAAAATAGGGCGCTGAAAGCACCGGCCGCCCCAGCCGGCGGTTGACAAGCCGGGCCGATGTGCTATTTTCATAGCACAGTGCTAATTTCTTAGCACACCGGAGCGCCGATGCTGAAAGCCGCGTTGAGCCGCCGAGAACGGCAGATCATGGAGATCGTGTACCGGCGCGGGGAGGCGAGCGCCGCCGAGGATCTCGCCGACCTGCCGGATCCGCCCACCTATTCCGCCGTGCGGGGTCTGCTGCGTCCTCGGGAAAAGCACCTGCGGCATCGCGCCGACGGCCCGCGTTACGTGTACACGCCCATCGTCACGCGCGAGAAGGCGCGGACGAAGGCCGTGACCGATTTGTCGACACGTTTTTTGACGGCTCGGCCGCCCAGCCGCCGCCGCTTTGCTCGGTTCGTCGCGCCGCAAGTTTTGAGCGACGAAGAGCTGGACGAGCTCGACACCTGATTGCCGAAGCGCGCAGCAAGGGGCGATGAACATGACCGATCTCATGCTCGCGGGCGCGATCGCTGCTGAAAACGACCCTGCTGCTGCTCGCCGCGGCCCTGTCCGCTCTGGCGTCGAAAATCGCCGGCCTTGCGGCACATGCGCCTGATGGGGGCGCTTTTGCTGGCGCTCCTGATGCCCGTCGTCAGGGACTTCTTCCGTTGCCGCCATCCGCCAGGTTATCCTGGTCGGTCACCGACGTCGTTCCTTCTCTGCCTTCGATCGCGCGGCCACCCCAATCGTCTCATCACTCGACCTCGGGTCTGTCTGCTGGAAACTGTGGCTGGTTGGCGCGCTCGTTCTGCTGCTCCGCATGCTGGATTGCCAACCTGATTGATGCGCTGGCGGCCTGGCGGTCGCGCGCGCTTGCGGAGGGACCTGGGCAAAAACGCTAAAACGCGTTTCGCCCAAGCACCTGATCGCTGCGCGTGCTTGGCGAGATCGCCAGCGGTGGCCAATCCCCGCACCTGGGGATCTCTTTCGCCCCGTGCTGCTCTTGCCAGACGTCTGGCGAGGCCTGGAGCGACGAGGCGCGCGAGGCTCGCGCGCTGCTGCACGAGCTCGCCCACATCCGGCGCAACGACTACCTGACCGCAACCCTGGTCCGGCTTGCCGCGCAATCCACTGGTACAACCCGGTCGTCTGGCTTGCCGCCCGCGAGTTCGAGAAAGCCCAGGAGCAGGCCTGCGACGACGACGTCCTGCGCGGCGTGCAGCGACGCCGTCCGAGTACGCGTCGCTTCTGCGGCGCGTCGCCGGAAGCGGGCAGGGCAAGACCGGAGGGCATTGGCCGCGGCCATGGGCACGATGCGGCGGACGGAATCGCGCGAACGCGGCGTCGACTCGGATCCTCGATCCGGAGCGGCAGCGAACGCCACTGTCCAGCGCGCCGGCGATTGCCGTCTCGGATCACGGTGGCGTGCCTTGCACTCTTTATGGCTGCGGCCGTTCCCCAAGGCACGGCGCAGCCGCTGAATGCACGTTACGCATGCGGCGGAGCGGACTCGGCAGACGAGGCGGATGACGCAAGACGGAAGCGGAGCGCGGCTGATGAGGCGGACGACGCAGACGATGCGGACGAGGTTGACGAGGCCGACTGACGCGGGCGCAGCGGATGCCGTGGATGAGGCAGCGGAAGCTGAAGCGGTAGACGAGACAGACGAATCGCTCGACTTGACGTGGAGGATGCGCTGGAAGCGCGAGACGCGCCAGGCGCGCCAGACGCGCCTGAACCGCCGCCGCCGCCCGCCGTGCCGGCCCTGCCTGCCGTACCCGCCGGTGCCTGCAATGCCGGCGCTTCCGCCGGCCCCGGCAATCCCCCCCGACACCTGCCCGATGGGCCGCCGCCGCCGAGAGGCGTGATGCGAAAAATCCTGCTGGCTCATCGCCGTCTGCCTCCTGGCGGTCGAACCGGCAGGTTGCTGCAAGCGCGGATTCAGCCTCTGCGGGCGAACTCGCCGGACTCTGGCAGAGCCAAGCGCCGCTTCGACCTGACGTGCGCGGCACGCTGCTCGTGACGCAAAGCGGCGATGCTTTCCTGGCGGAGCTGTCTGGCCGGAGGGTGCCGGCCCAGGTCACGGGCGACGCCGTGAGGCTTCGCGCTGGCGAACGGGAAAGAGGGCGAGTTTCACGGCACGTTCGGACGGCGACGCACGAGACACATCCGCGGTCACTGGCTGCAGCAGGTGCGCGTGGACTCCGGAATTCGTTTCGCCTCGCCCGTCAGCCTGGCGAAATCCGGCCCGCAGCCAGTGGCGCGCGGCCTCGTCACGCCCGCCGACGACGTCATGACGTTCTACCTGATGGTGCAGGCGAAGGACTGACGGATGCCGGCTGCGGCGCGTTCCTGTCACGCAACCCCGAGCGCAACCTGGGGCGCCTGCGCTACCGCGACATGAGCTGCGATCGAGCGCGGCGAAGCGACCACGTGAAGCTGCTGGCCGAGCCGGACGAGGCCGGGCAAGCGCGCCAGTGCTGGCTTGGAAGGGCAGTTCCGGCGGGATCCGGATACGCTGACTTTCTACCTCGATTTCGGGCGGCTCCCTACGACTTCACGCGGGCCGCCTCCCGGCGAGCCCCTCGGGCTTCTACCCGCGAAGCGGCGCGCCGGGCGCCACGTATACGCTACGCGGTACCGCCGGAACCCCTGACGATGGCTGGCCCACCGCACTGCGCCCGAAGAGGTCGGGCTGTCCCGGGGAGGCTCGAGTGCTTTCGTGCGGAAGCTCATCGATACGCCGATCGACTCGACGACCGCCCAGGAGGATCACGGGATCCTGATCGCGCGGCACGGCAAGCTGGTGCTCGAGGAGTACTTCCACGGCGAGAACCGCGAGGCACCACGCGCGACAACCGCTCCGCCGGGAAAGAGCGTCGCCTCGGACCTGTTCAGCCGGCCATGCGAAGCGGGCCAGCCGCTCAGCACGTCTGCGCGCGTCTACGCCAGCGATGAACGGCGGCCGGATGCCGGCGGGCCTCGAGCCGCGCAAGCAGGCGCTCACCGTCAGAGCACCTGTTGACGATGTCGTCCGGCTTCGAGTGCGACGACAACAACGACGAATTCGCCGGGATTCGAGGACCGGATGTGGGAGCAGACCACGCACACGCGGACTTCTACCAGTGGACCCTCGCGCTCCGGCATGGTGCGCGACCCGGGCGCGGAGATGGTGTACTGCAGCGCGAGGCCTTCCCGAACCTGGTGGGCGGCATCATCGCCCGCACGACCGGGCGCTACCTGCCCGCGCTGTTCGACGAAACTCATCGCGCGCCCGCTCGAGATCAAGCGCCAATACCTGCCCATGTCGCCCACGGGTGATCGGCACGATGACGCGGCGGCACGCGGCTTCCTGCCGCGCGACTTCCTGAAGCTGGCCCAGGTTCACCTGAATGGCGGAACCTGGAAGGGGCATCGCGTCTATGCCGGAGGAGGTGGTCGCGGCGCGCGACGACGAGCTACTACGAGTCGCCGGCTTGCTGTAAGCTGGAAGTACGGCTATCTCTGGTGGGTGACCGACCATCCGTACCAGGGACGCTTCGATCCGCGCGTACTTCGCGAGCGGCAACGGCGGCCAGATATCCGCTGGGCATACCCGGGCTCGATCTCGCGATCGTTTTCCATGCCGGCATGTACAGCGACGTGGGCGGCCGCAAGGCCACGCGCGAGTACGTGCCCGAGTTCATCCTGCCTGCGGTGGAGAACTAGCCGGCGCGTCCGTCCTCGGGGCAAGTGGCGCGCCGTGGCGGATGCCAGGCTGCGGTCGGTGACTCCGCCATAATGGCCGCCATGAAGAAGCTTTGCGACGACTCTGCTGTGGCTGGCGGCGCTGGCCCGGCACGGCCGAGGCGGCGACCGACCCGCACTCGTACGCGGAGCCCGACCAGATTCCTCGTCCGCCACGTCGCGCTCGACCTCGCGGCCGACTTCGCGGCCCACCGCCTTGAAGGCACGGCCGAGCTGACGGTCGAGCAGGTGGACCCCAACGCCAGACGAAACTCAGTCTCGACACCCGCGGCCTTCGAGATTTCAGACAGCGTCCAGCTGATCGAGGCGGGCGTCCGGACACGCCAAGGTGCTCTGCCTTCAGAGCGCGCCGCGCCGGACCTGATCCTCGGCAGCAAGAAGCTGACGATCCAGTTCCCGCACTGCTGTGCCGCCGACGCAGCAGATGCGCAGCCCAGGATCGCGTACCGGACGGCGGCGGACGCGAAGCGCGCTGCAGTGGCTCGAGCCGGCGCAGACGTCCGGCCCGCATCCCTACCTGTACAGCCAGGGGCCAGGCCATCCGCTACGCGCAGCTGGATCCCGATCCAGAGTCCAGCAATACGCAACTGAAATCGAAGCACAA
>ERZ1370068.8896-contig-7714_pt1 | contig 31239 bp, 40 predicted proteins | sample MGYA00561227_ERZ1370068 | MGnify/ENA primary metagenome ERZ1370068 (study PRJEB38410, sample SAMEA6850437) | metagenome | study: Metagenomic assessment of the ecological functions of the soil: analysis of the soil microbiota associated with the...
TGATGAAGAGTCTCACATGATCGAAGGCGGCGGCGGAGTACGCGGCTTCACGTCGTCGAAACAGGCAAGGCCACAGGTCGCCCAATCCCCTGTTCATCCACGGTCGTCGCCGCAATGCTCGCTTTCGTGGAGCCGGCAACTCAGCTCGGATCTCGCCAGATGATCACCGGCTCGTCGCGATGGACATGCGCGGTCACCGGGTCTTCAGCGGACAAGACCGCGCGACGGCTACTGGCGACTGGACTGTGGGCCGACGACGTCACCGCTGACGATACGGACGCCGGGGCTCGATCATCCGATACTCTGCGGCTGGTCCGTACGGCCCCTTTCCGATCCTCGATTACATCCGGCAATCCACGGCGAAGACGAAATCGGCGGTATCCATTTCGTCGGCGGGATCACGGGCTCGGCCGCGAGAAGGCGTTGTCTGTGCTGACGCCGGCGTTCCTCGAGCTTCATGCCCGGTTTCTCTTTTCCACGGACGTCGAGGACGGTGTTGCGTAGCCTGGAGTCACTGCTGCGACTGTGCCTCCTCAAGGCGCCTGCGACCGCAGAGACCTGTACCTGATGCTGGGGTACTGTCTGTCCGTCCCGCCTTACGTGCGCCGGGGTCTGCTCTCCCGCGCGTCTCGACTAACGACGATCTCCTCGCCGACGATCCGCAAACCGGTGCTGATCACACATGGCACCAAGGGATGCGGTCGTTGTGCCGGCTTGTCGTCGGGGAGCACAAGGCCAGCATGGCTCACGCGCAGATTCACCTCGTGGAGACACGCAGGGCACGCGGCCTTCTGGGACGATGCGGAAGGCTTCAACCGCCGGCTGCGGGCCTTTTCCGAAGCGTCGTTTCGACAGAGCGATGGTCTCGCGACCGCAACCGCAGCGTGACGCCTGCGCTTTCGCCGCTGGCCTGCTGATTCTCGCCGCGCCCGCGCCGTGCTGGAGATGAGATCAAAGAGCCCGCGAACGCCACGCAAGAATGTCGTGCTGCTGGGCACTGGGAAATCCGCCCGCCGATCCCGACCGCTCCGGCTCCGGCAACCGCCATTACCGTGAACGGCACGCCCTATCTCGTGGACTTCGGCGCGGGCGTCGTGCGCCGCGCGAAGGCTTGCCGTCAGATCGACCGGGGCGTCGACGCGCTCGAGCCGACCAATCTGCGCGTCGTCTTCGTGACCCACCTGCATTCCGATCACACGGTCGGCGATCCGGATCCGGATCCTGACTCCCTGGGTGCTCGGTCGGAAAGCGCCCGCTCGGAGGTCCTACGGCCCGCGCGGCATCGCGGTCATGACCAGCGCACATCCTCGAGGGCCTATCGCGTCGACTTCGAATCGCGCTCGAAGCGGTACGAGGAGCACCTGTGCAAGAGCGCCGGCCTCGTTCCCCGAGGGTCACAAGGTGAACGCGCTTTTGACGATCACCGCCGGCGTCATCTGCAAGGATGCCAACGTCGTCACGCGTCACCGCATTTCCGACGAAGCACAACGATGGAGTAGCTACGGATACCGCTTCGACACTCCCGACCGCGGTATTGTCATCTCGGGCGATAACGAGCCGACGCAAGCGACAATTGACGCCTGCAACCGTTGCGACATTCTTCATTCACGAGGTGCTGACGCAGGAGTGGCTCACCCGGCGACCGGACTTTCGCGAATACGCCTCGCGCTATCACACGACGACGACGCAACTCGCCGACCTCGCGAACAAGGCGAAGCCGCGTCTGCTCATTCTCTATCATGTCGTCGATCTCCTGGCGCCCCGCGGTGGGACAGCCAGCGGTCCAGGCCCGAGGAATTGTTGAGGGAGATGGCGGCGAACTGCTTCGGGAGCAGGTCGTCGTCGGCCGCGACCTGGATGTGTACTTTCGAAGCAGCTGCCACGCTAGAATGGCGCGCCAAAAAGCTCAACTGGATCGGGGGTCCACCATGAGCCGCTCACTCAGCGCATGCACGCTCGCACTCGCAGTCCTCGGCCTTGCGACGCATTCAGTCGCGTACGCCGCCGTCGCTGATTTCGATTCGCTCACCGAAGGCTTCTACGGTGCCGAGCTGGTCGACGGCGGCATCCGCTTCTTCGATCCGGACTGGTACATCCTGGCGAGCACACCGCCATCGCGATCGATCGTGCGGACGAGAACCTGGGCGACGATCCGTTCTTCAGCTCGCCGAACGGCATGGGCATGGGCGGATACGTGCCGTGGCCCGAATGGCGGCGGCTCGCGTTTCGGTTCCATCAGCTTCGAGCTGGATGGCGGCGGCCGCGGCGACAGCGCGAGCGTCGATGTGTATTTCAACGAGCTCGATGCGCCCAACCGACTCGTGCTGGCCGCGTATCTCGGCGACGCGCTCGGTGGGCGCGACCTCGGTCGACAGGTCCCATCAACTGCTGCGACGTGCACAAGCGGCTCGAGCTGTCGGGCATCACCTCCGACAGCCTGCGGCTCTTCGGCGTCGGCTCCGAGAACGATGGCGCGGCGTTCATGCTCGTCGACAACGTGACGATCATCAGCGCAGTGCCCGCTGCCGGCGGGATTATGGCTGCTGGGCAGCGCCTGTGTCGTTGCTCCGGGCGGAGGGCCCGACGCGGCGTGTGACGCTCGCGTCTCGCCGCCGCGGGCCCGCCGTCTTCCGCTTACGACCCTGCTAGACTGGCCAGCCGAAGTGCAGAGCCAGTCATGAAAAGCCTCGCCCGCGTACCCCGCCGCGTCCCCGTCGCCATCCGGCGCGCCCGGCAGGCCGACGTCGGCGCGCTCGGTGACGCTCGAGGATCGCTGCTTCACGAGCGACCGCCCGTCGCGGCGCAATTTCCTGCGCCTGCTGCGCACCGGCCACTGCGTCTGCGCTCTGTCGCCGAGCGTGCCGACGCCGTCGTGGGTTACGGCCTCGGTGCTGCTGCACGGCTCGACCGCGCTCGCACATCTCTATTCGCATCGCCGTCGACCCGAAGCGCGTCAGGGCGAAGGCATCGGCACGGCCCTGCTCGCGGCCTGCGAGGAGGAGGCCACGCGTGGCAGGCCGCGTCGTCCTGCGTCTCGAGGTCCGCTGCCGGACAACCCCGCGGCGATCCGGACTGCTACCATGCGGCCGGCTATAAAGAGATCGGGACCTACGCCGACTACTATGAGGACCACAGCGACGCGCTGCGCATGGAGAAGCAGCTCGCGGGCGGCGTGCTGCAGAGCCTGAATGACGTCGAGTTCTACGCGCCAGTCCCTGCGATTTCACCTGCGGCTCCGGCCAGCCTGATGATGGGCATGCACGCGCTCGATTCCGCCGGCGCGCTGGATCGCTCGCGCGAGCTGCGTCCGTGGCGCGAGGCGACGCTCATCTTCACGACGAGCGGGCACGGCGGCTGCGGCGCGCACGGCCTCGCGCTCGCCGCGCGGCGGCGCGGCTTCCATGCCGAGGTGTTCGTGAGCGACGAGGGCGTGCCCTTCGTCGACAGCGTGCGCGGCGCCGAGAAGCGCGAAGTCATGCGCCTCGTGCACGAGGACTTCCAGCGCCAGTGCAACGAGGCTGGCATTCCCGTGCACATCTACTCGCTGTCGGCGGACGAGCTCGGGCGAGCGCATCGCCGGCGGCAAGATACCCGATCGTGCTGATCTCGCTCTACCGCATCCACGGGAAGAAGACGCCGCACTGGGTGGTGGTGACCGGCACCGACGAGCGTTTCATCTACATCCACGATCCCTTCGTCGATGTGAAGAACAACAAGACGTCGAGTGACTGTCTGAACGTGCCGATCGCACGCCTGGAATTCGATCGCATGGCGCGCTACGGCGGCAATCGCCTGCGTGCCGACCGTGCTGGTATCCAAAGCGCGGCAAAGCCGAGGAGGCGCTTCGAGTGTCCGCACACGTCATCGTGGAATCGACGACAAGGCCGACCTGGAATGGGCCGAGGAGCGCAGGGCACCGCGCTCACGGCGCGCGACTTCGTCACCAGTCCGGAGCGGCTGCAGGGCAAGAAGCAGCGCGTCGTGAACCTGAGCGGCGAGTACTGCGTATCTCGGCTTCGGCTACTACACTTCCCGCTCGCCGAGGCGCGCGGCTACAAGGTCGTAGCCCAACGTCGCCGTGATGACGCTGCTCGCGCGCAAGGCGCTCTATGCGCCGGAGCTGCCCGGAGCTCAACGCCGATCCTGCGCAAGGACATCGAGAAGATGGCGGACAAGCCGCGTGCGGCGTTCACGCTGACGTATGCGCTTCGGCAAGCCGACCGGATTCGCGCTTCGCCCGCTTCGCGCGCGCGGTGTTCGATCGCTTCCGCTGCCCGCTCGCTGCGCGCCGAGATCGAGTACGACGAGCGCTGGAGCGTCGACGCGCCTCGAGCCGGCGGCGCCGCGGGACCCTGAGCCCCGGCGAGTTCGATCTCGTTCCTGCACGCGCTCGAGGCGTACACGCGCGCCGACTGGCAGACGCCGAAGCAGAAGACGCCGCCGCGCTACTCGCTCGGCATCCTGTACAACCCGGGCGAGCAGCTGCCGCCTTCCGACGCGGATGCGCTCGAAGAAATTCGTGAGCGATCGGCGCGCTCGCTCCGACGTCGAGGTCGAGCTGATCGAGCGCAAGGACTTTCTCAGGCTGGAGGAGTACGACGCGCTCTTCATCCGCGAGATCGACGAGCGTCAGCGATCACACCTATCGTTTCGCCGAAGAAGGCCGAGCGCGAGGGGCTCGTCGTCATCGACGACCCGAACTCCATCATCCGCTGCACGAACAAGGTGTACCTGGCGCGAGCGGCTGCTCGCGAACAAGCTGCCGGCGCCGCGCACAGCTGATCGTCGACCGCGGCAACCTCGACCGACGCAGAACGCACGCTCGGCTACCCGATGGTGCTCAAGATTCCCGACAGCTCGTTCTCGCGCGGCGTCGTCAAGGTGGAGAACGAGGAGCAGCTGCTCGAGCAGGGCAGGAAGCTGCTGCAGCGCTCGGACGTGTCATCATCGCGCAGGAGTTCATGTTCACGGAGTACGACTGGCGCGTCGGCGTGCTCAATCGGCAGCCGCTCTTCGTGTGCCAGTACAAGATGGCGCCGCGCCACTGGCAGGTCGTGCGTCACGGCGAGGGCGGGCGCGTCACGGAGGGCGGCTGCAAGACGCTTGCGGTTGCCGATGCGCCGAAGGATGTCGTCGAGACGGCGATCAAGGCGGCGAATCTGATGGGCGACGGCCTGTATGGCGTCGATCTGAAGCAGAACGAGCGCGGCGTGTTCGTGATCGAGGTGAATGACAATCCGAACATCGATCGCGGCACCGAGGACGCCGGTGCTGAAGGACGAGCTGTATCAGATCGTGCATCAAGGACTTCATCCGTCGCATCGAAGCGCGCTGAACCCGGTCAAGGATGTCGGGCAGTACGGTGTACACTGGAGTCACCTGACGACGAGGCGCATCGCGCTCGTGTACGTAGAGCAAGAGCCGGGCGCCCTTTCCGGGAAGGGAGACGAACAATGGCCAGGCAGCTCCTGTGTTCAGCATCGCATTCATCACCGGCGCCGGCGCGCTCACGCTAGCACCTGTCGCCGCGCGCGCCGACTTCGTGCTCGAGCCCGCAGTGGGGATCGCAGCGTCCCATTCCGCGCGCGTTGCCGTGTCAAACGATGGAAGCCGGGTACTCGCCGCCTGGCCCGCCGTTGGCAACGTCGCTGTTACGGAGAGTACGGACGGCGGCGACAGCTTTGGTCCTGTGCGCGCCGGCGTTCATGCGCCAGCAAATCCGCATACCCACCTGTTCATCGACGTCGTTCCGGGCGTCGCGGCGTTCTGGCGGCGGACGGCTCCGCCGCCTATTTGATGGGGGATTCGAGTTCGAAACCGACGCGATTGCGCCGCCGGGCTTAAGCTGCCGGGCGCGCACGCCACATCCCTGCGCATGTTCGTGCAGGACGACCACGCAATCCCGTTTCCTCCGAGCACCACCATTACCCACGTGAGCGACGATTGCAGGAAGCCGGGTCTCGGTTGCGCGACCTGCGACTTCGATGTCGCCGGAGTAGTCCCGAACGACTCAATACGCGGCCTGGAACGTCTTCGGTTTCGACGGCGAGTGCGAAGGAGAGATCTGGGTGGCGCGCGGCGATGGCGGCGTGCATTTCGATCGAGCCGTCGATCTCTCGCTTCCGTCGGCGACAATTCCAGCAACGACTACGATCCGGCAGTCGCGACCGATGCAACGGCGTCGAAAGCCTTCGTGAGCTGGACGGAAGTCCCGCCCATCGAGAACTTCCAGGTGCACCTCGCCGCGTCGATCGACGGCGGCAGCACCTGGCCCTGCGTGGAGCGGCGACGGATGCGTTCTACGACAGCGCGACGTAGCCTATGCGTCGACGCGGGCCGCGTCGTGTGGGCGTATCACAGGGGGTTTTATTTCATCGCGGACGACCCGAGCGTCATTGTCACGCAGACGAGCGACGACGACGGTGTCACGCTCTCGCCCCCGATCGTCGTCGCCGAAGGAGACGCTCCCTGACGGCGGCACGATGCAAGTGGACCGATCCAGTGCGCGTGCTACGTCGCGCGATGGAACGACCATTGCGGTCGTTCACGCGGAGGAGCACTGCGATACCGGGCGCGGCTGCCCTCGGTGGCACGGAGGGGTTCGCGACCGTATTGATGTCAGTGAAGATGGCGGCGCACACTACCAGCACCTCGGCGCCGTTGCGCACACGTTCTTCGCCGACTTCGACGTCGCCATCAGCGGCGACGGCAGCACGATCTACGTGACCACGGAACGCTGCGGCGGCAGCATCATGATCCGCGCCATTCGGCAGTAGCTCTCGCCCTGCTAGACTACGCGTGCATGCAGCGCCACCACGACATAGGGCGGACTCCCCGCCGGCCCGATCGACCTCGACGCGCACCCGCACGCGCCATGGGAGAAGCGGTGTCGCGGCACTGATGGGCCTGCTCGCGCGCGGCGTCGCATCCGTGATTTCACCGTCGACGAGATGCGGCGCGCGATCGAGGACCTCGGCCCCGACGAATACGATCGCCTCGGCTACTACGAGCGCTGGATCACCGCCATCACGCGCATCCTGCTCGAGCGCGGCGTGATCAACGTCGACGCGCTCGGACGCAAGCTCGCGGAAGTGACCGAGCGCCGCCGCGCGCAGGTCGCGCGATGAGCGGCGATCGCTTTCAGCCCGGCGAGCGCGTGCGCGTGCGGGCCGCCGATCCGCCGGGTCACGTGCGCACGCCGCACTACACGCGCGGGCGCAGCGGCGATCGTCGAATCGTATGCCGGCGCTTTCCTGAATCCCGAGGAGCTCGCCTACGGACGGCGTGGCGAGCCCGCCGTTGCCGCTCTGGCGCGTGCGCTTCGAGCAGAAGCAGCTCTGGCCGGATTATCGCGGCGAGCCGCACGACACGATCGTGGTCGACATCTACGAGCATTGGCTCGAGTCGGCGGAGACTGAAGTCGCGGCGCACGGCGCGACCGAAGAATGACAAAGGCAAAACCCGGCACCGGAGAGAGCGATGAGCGGCGACCATCACGACGATCACGAGCATCACGCGCCGCATCCGCACCAGCCCGATCTCGAAGATGCGCCGCCGAGCGAATCGGAGCTGCTGGCGCAGGCGCTCGAGGAGCTGCTCATCGAGCAGGGCACGATCGGCGCGGCCGATCTGCGCCGCGCCATCGAGAGGCAGCGACGCGCGCAGTCCCGGCGAGCGGCGCGCGCCTGGTCGCGCTGCTGGGTCGATCCCGCCTTCGAGCAGCGCGTGCTCGCGAACGTGAACGACGCCGCACGCGAGCTCGGGCTCGACCTCGGTCCGGTGGAAGTGCGCGCCGTGAAGGGACACCGAGCGCGTGCACAACGTCGTCGTCTGCACGCTGTGCTCGTGCTATCCGATCGCGCTGCTCGGCGCGTCGCCCGACTGGTACAAGTCGCGCGAGTACCGCTCGCGCGTCGTGCGCGAGCCGCGCGCGGTGCTTGCGGAGTTCGGCACCGAGCTGCCGCGCGACGTCGAAATGCGCGTCCACGACAGCTCCGCCGATCTGCGTTATCTGGTCATTCCGCTGCGTCCGCGCGGCACGGACGGCTTGAGCGAAGAGGCGCTCGCGGCGCTCGTCACGCGTGACTGCATGATCGGCACGGCGCTCCCCGGAAGCGCCGGCGGGCGCCTGAACAACCGGATTGCGTCGATGGCCCTGACCACCACGCTCTTCTTCGGCGGCATCTTCAACCTCGTGTTCGCCGGGGTTCACGTGCTCTTCTGGCGCCTGCTGGACTGGGATCGAGACCTGGCGTCGCTGAGCGTGATCAATCGCGCGGTCATGCAGATCCTGAATCTCTGCCTGACTTTCATCTTCCTCGCCTTCGCGTATCTCTCGTTCGAGCACGCGGAGGAGCTCCTCGGCACGCGACTCGGCAACGCGCTGCTCAGCCTCATCGCCTTCTTCTGGCTGTTGCGCGCGATCCAGCAGGCGATCTTCTTCGGCCTGCGGCACCGGCTCTCGAGCGCGCTCTTCGGCCTGTTCCTCTTCGGCGCCTCGCTCTACGCCTACCCGGCCTGGGTCAGCCGCGCCGCTGCTGACGCGGGTGCCGGGTATTGCATCCGCAGCCGGCTGCGGTTGTGCAACACCCGGCACCGGCAGTTAAACCCGGCGCGGGTCGCCGCATCCAACTCCACGAAACCGAATTACAGGGAGCACCGCCCCATGTCCGTCAAGGCCTTATCGCTGCTGCGCGCCGGCAGCCTGCTCGCCGCCCTCGTGCTGGTCTCGGGGTCCGCGCGCGCCGACGTCGTCGAGCACAGCTTCGACGTATCCCCGAACGGCAAGCTCGAGATCGACACCGACGTCGGCTCGATCAAGGTACGTACGCAGCGACGCCGCCAAGGTCGAGGTCCGCGTCGAGCGCATGAACGACGCGCTCGCAGGAGCTCAAGCTCGACTTCAGCCAGGAAGGCACGACGGTGCGCGTGACCGGCGACCTGCCTTCGCACAACAACGGCAACTACCAGGTGCGTTTCGAGGTCGTCGTCCCGCGCAGCTTTTCGCTCGACATGCAGACGTCGGGCGGCTCGATCACCGTCGACGACCTCGACGGAGAGGTGCGCGCCCAGACGGCGGGCGGCTCGCTCGCGTTCGGCCACATGGGTGGGAAGGTGTGGGGACGCACGGCCGGCGGCAGCATCGAGCTGCAGGACAGCCGGGGCGACGCGGACCTGAGCACCGCCGGCGGCTCCATCGAGGTCGGCGACGTGGGCGGCCAGGTTCGGGTGAAGACCGCGGGCGGTTCCATCCGCGTCGGTCACGTCGACGGCAGCGTCGACGCTCATACCTCGGGCGGCAGCGTGCGCATCGACGGAAGCCGTGGGCGCCGTGACGGCAGGCACCTCGGGCGGCAGCGTCAAGGCCTACATCTCGCGCCAGCCGACGGCCGACAGCGAGCTCGAGACCTCCGGCGGCGACGTCACGGTGTACCTCGCGGACGGCATCGCGCTCAACGTCGAGGCGAATGGCGGCGACGGCGGCGTCCGCAGCGACTTCTCCCATCGACGGGCGCACCGAGTCCGAGCATTCGCTGCGCGGCGCGCTGAACGGCGGCGGCCCGCGACTCTATCTGCGCTCTTCGAGCGGCGTCGAGATCCTGCGCCGCTGATCCGACGGGCGACGCGACGACCGCGAGTCCGGTCGTCGCATCGGGCCGCGGGACGGAAATAGTGACTTTCCGTCCCGCATTTCTCGGTGCCAGCCTGCAAGAAATGGCGAGTCCGCGCGCGCCCGCGCGGCGGGCTAGGCTCGCCTTCGTGCACGAAAGCGAAGACTTGCATGGCATGTCGCAACAGATCGAGACGCTCGCCTGCCCGCCTGACCGCTCGGCCTCGACGCGGAACGCACCCGCGCCGTGCGCATCCACGATTTCGTCCGCGACCGCATCGCCTTCGGCTTCACCACGCGCCTCGACGACGCGTCGCCGGAGCAGACGCTCGACGAGGGCGTCGGTCACACCATTCCGAAGACGGCACTCTTCGTCGCGTTGCTGCGCGCCGCCGGGCTGCGAGCCCGGCAGCATTTCGTGACCATCGATCACGACATCCTCCGCGGCCTGTTCGCGTACGGCGCGCCATCGGCTGCTGCCGTGGGAGATCCTCCATGCCTACGCCGAGGTGGAGGTCGAGGGCCGCTGGTGCGTGCGTCGACAGCTATGCGCTCGACACCCCACTCTGGCGCGCGGCGACGGCGCGCCTCAGGGCCGAAGGCGCGCTCCTCGGCTACGGCGCGCACCGCGACGGCACCTGCCGCTGGGCCGGCGCGGGGCACGCCTTCGCCCAGCTCGCGACGCGCGACATGGTCGTCGAGGATCACGGCGCCTGCACCGACCTGCGCGAGTTCCAGCAGACGTGCGTGTTGGCCGGGCGCCGGCGCATGCGCGCGTGCGATCCGCTGCTCGAATTCGTGAGCGAGGCCGTCGCGATCGCCTCTGCGTGCTGCCTCAACGAGCATCTCGACCGCCTGCGTGCCGGGCGCAGGGAGGCCGCGGCCCTGTCTGCATCCGCCTGAAGGCAGCCCTCGTACAAGTCACATTCGCGGCGGAGGATTGCACCGATCCGCTGTTGCGCGGGAACTCACGCATTGGGGGCAAAAGTGCGTTTGCGCGTCTCTCGCGTGAGGTCGGCACGTGGCCTGTCCTCGATTTTCGAGGAATAGAGCACATCGCTCGTGCGTTGCAACGAAGAAGGACTCGTCCCATGCGTCTGCTCTCATTGACCGGCGCCCTGATTGCGCTGGCTGGCATGCCGGCTGTCGTGACTGCCTCCCCACGCTGTCCGTGAACACGCCGTTTGCGGCTCAGGGCGGCAGCGTGAGTTACACATTGCGCGGCACACCGGGCGCCGCCTGGACGCTGTATCTGTCGCAGACACCGGCGCAGGAGCACGCGCGGCGCCGCCGGCACGCTGTTCCTCAGTCGCACCGAGATGTCAGCCGCCGCGAGCGGTACGTTCTGACGCCGCGGGCACCGGCCGCGCGTCGGTGTCGCTCTCGGGCGCGCCGAACGAGATCTGGTACGCGCAGGCTCAGGTCGATGCGCGCGACGGAAGCCATTTGAGCAACGCCGTGCCCGTGCGCATCGCGGGCGCGCCGCCGAGCGGACCTCGCGAGACGCTCACCGTCGCGGTGACCCCGGACGGCACCAAGGCGTACGTCGGCAACAACGAGGACGGCTCGATCTCGGTCGTCGACGCCGTGAACGACGTCAAGCTCGCGGAGCTTCCCGTGACGATTCCGACGCAGGATCTTCCGTATCGTCGCGATCGACGTCGCCGTCGACCCGGATGGCCGGCACCTGTTCGTCGTCAACACGGCCGCCGACAAGGTGGCCGTCATCGACGTGGCGACGGACTCGACCACCGCGCAGCTCACCGTGCCGCGCGGCAGCCGGCGCGTCGGCTTCGATTTCGGCCATTCGCCGAAGCGCATCTACATCACGAACGAAGTCGTGAACGGCATCGTCGTGTTCCAGGAGTCGACGCCGAACAACTTCACGCGGCTTGCCAACATCGCCCTGCTCGGCGACGACCCGACCTCGCTGCTGGTGCTGCCCGACGGACGGCTGCGTCGTCGGCAACCGCGCGACGCACGATCTCGAGTTCGTGAATCCCTTTGCGGCGCCGGGCAGCACGACGCTCGCGCGCACCTCGATTCAGGGCCTGCCCTTCGACATCGAGCTCGCGGCCGGGAAGATCTTCGTCCCGACCTTCGTGCCCTCGAGCGCCGGCATCGAAGGCTTCAATCGTGTCCTGACCGTGAACCCGACGACCTTCAGGTCACCGGGCAACCTGTTCCAGGACGTCGGTACCGACTACCTCGACATCGCGGCCACCGATTCGCTGATCGCAGTCGCCGCGGCGTCGACCGGCACCGTGATCTTCGCCGATCCCGCGAGCGGCGCAGTGCTCGCCAACGTCGAGCTCGCGCCGGGCGATCCGACGGCGACGCCGCAGGAGCTCGCCTTCGTCAGGAACGGCGGCGTGCCGACCAAGCTCTACGCGGTCGACTATTTCCGCGAGACGCTGCGACCGATCCCGGTCGCGGGCGGACCGCCGTTCAACATCGCGCCGGAGATCGCGCTCGCGTGGTCAGGCGCGCCGCGCGTGCCGCTCTCCGGTGACCTGAGCGAGGAGGAGGACGGCGACTGGTTCTTCCGCAGCGTGAACATGTTCGGCGGCACTTCCTTCGCGCCGAACCGCGTGACCTGCTACACCTGCCACGTCGACGGCGCGTCGGACAACAGCCTGCGCGGCGACCGATCGCGCCGCCGTTCTGGGGCATCAGCCAGACCGGACCCGTGGGGCCAGCACGGCGACAAAGCCCAATCTTCTCAGCATGGTCCAGGGCGCCATGCAGCACCACAATCACACCGGCCAGCCGAACTTCCCCGGCGCCGATACGACCATGATGACTTTCCTCAGCAGCTCGCGCCGCCGGTCAGCATCTTCCGCACGATCAACGGTGGCCTGACGCCGACGGCGCAGCAGGGCAAGACACTGTTCGAAGGTGTGGCGGGCTGCACGACCTGTCACCAGGCGCCGCTCTTCATTCCGCGCTCGCCGAATCCGAAGACCATCCAGGCCGGCATCGGCACGGGTCTCGTGCCGGCCAACGTGCCGAGCCTGCGTGGCGTGTGGGCGCTCGCGCCCTATCTGGCCGATGGCTCGGCGAAGACCCCAGCGGCAGTGCTGACGGGCAACCCGAACGATCGGCACGGGCAGCTCACGGCCGGGCTCAGCTCGACGCAGATCGATCAGCTCGTCGCCTATCTCCAGTCTCTGTAACTGATGCATCGCCGCCGCGGCACTCTCGCCGCGGCGAGCGGCTTCAGCCGGCGGCCTTGACGGAGCCGCCCTTCCCGTTGTCGTCGTGCGGCTTCGCGCGCAGGTAGCGCGACAGAAACTCCAGCAGATGTGTGTCGAGCGTCCTCGCGGCGCTCGACGATCGCCGTTTCCGAGGAGCTTCCGGCCTTCTTCATCGCTGCCTCCATGAGCCCCGCATGCTGATACTCGGTCTGACGCGCTCGCCGGTGGCGAGAGAGCAGCGGGCGTCGAGATCGCAGCGTTGTCCACCGGTGAGCGCGCGCGCAGCGTTTGCGCGTCGGTGCCGAGAGTCTCGTCGAGGAACGCCGCGTGCCGCCGGCCCGATGCGCGGATCGTCGCGCGCGAGCACGAGCTCGAGGTCGTACAGCCCGTTGTAGGCGGCAGCGCACTGATACAGGCCACGGCTCACGCATCGGCGCCCATGAGCGCCGCATAGCCGCCGTAGCCGGTGCCGAAGATGCAGATGCTGTCGCTCGCGGCGATGCCCTTGCTCGATCGCCCAGTGCGTCGCGTCGGTCAGGTCGTCCTGCATCTTGCCGCCCCACTCGCGGAAGCCGGCGTGCATGAACTCGTCGCCGTAGCCGCTGCTGCCGCGATAGTTCACCTGCAGGACGGCATATCCGTACTCGGCCAGGAGCTGAGCGTCCGGGTCGAAGGTCCACTCGTCGCGCGAGTCGTAGGGTTGCCGTGCGGCAGGCACGACGAGCTGGTACGGTCCACGCTCCGCGCGTGGCCGCGTCAGGTAACCGTGCAGCACCAGGCCGTCACGAGCCTTGATCTCGATCGCTTCCTTGTGACGCATCCGCGTGGGATCGACCCAGGAGCGGGCGGAACGCAGGTACTGCGCGTTGCGGGTCTGCGTATCGACCAGATAGTAGTCGCCCGGATTCACGTCCGACTGCACGAACGCGATCGCCTGATGCAGATCGGCTGTCGCGCTCGTGATCTCGACGCTCTGGCCCGGGAACGCGCGCTGCAGGCTCGCGTAGAGCTTCACCGATGGATCGTCCGTGACCAGCCAGTGATACTCCGGCTGTCTGCGCGTCGACGCGCACGCCGATGACCTTGTCTCGCGACAGGCTCTGCACGGCCGTGCCGACGTCGGCGAGCGGGTGCTGGTACAGCTCGGTCGCCGCATGCGCGCGCAGGTCCAGACGATAGAGCGCCGTGCGCGACATCGCGAGTGCGCCGGCCGATGAACGTCGCGGACGCCGCATCGGCGTCGAGCTTCACCGGCACCAGATCCTTCGGCTCGAATCCCTTGAGCGCGAAGGACTCGCCAGCGCCCCTCGGGCTCGGGCTGCCACGCGACCGTGAGCTCGTCGCGCTCGTTGCGGCCGACGGCGAAGCGCGGTCGTCCGTCGCCGTCGAGGAGCACGCGGCCGCCACGCAGCGACAGATGCGCGACGACCTGCTCGGTGCCGTCGTAGGTGTCGATCGATGCGACGACGGGCGCGGCGTCGGGATCGTAGCGATAGTGGCCGCCGTCGTTGAGCCACAGATACTCCGCGACGAGCACGTGACGGTCGTCGTGCGGAAGCAGGGTCAGCAACTCGGCCGTGCCGCAGGTGGGCAGCGCAGCCTCGCTTGCGCCGCCATCCGCCTTTGCGTTGCCGGGATCGCTGACGGCGGGCGCTTCTTTCGCGGCCCCCGCATCGCCCCGGCCGCACGACAACCGAACACGTACTGCGCGTGCGTGCCATCACGGTCGATGGCAAGGAGGCTCCCGGTCGACGTGCCCTTGCTCAGGCCGGGCTGATGAAGTGCGAGCCGATAGAGCACGCGGGTCGGTGAGACCCAGTGGAAATCGAGGAAGTCCATGTCGCGCGGCGCGACCACTTCCTTAACGTCGCCGAGCTGCGTGAGATTGAGGGAATGCGAGACGACTCCCGCCTTCGGCCTCGTACGTCGCGGCGAGGAATTTGCCGTCGGGTGAGATCTCGACCCGGCCGAAATCGGCGGGGTGCATGAAGTAGTCGACCGCCAGTGTCTGCGTGTCGGTCCGGCCTGCCGCCGATGCGAGCAGTGCCAGCAAGATCCACGGAAGCGTTGCATGCTGTCTTTACGAGCCTCGTAAACCGGCATGGAGCCTAGCAGGGCGCCGGACGGCGATCCATCCGGACTGGGATGGACCCGGATTCCGCGGCTCGGTTCCAGTCGCTGATGCGGCGCAGGAGCTATGGGGTCGACGCGGTGGGTGCGCCCTGCGAATGGTTGCGCGAGGAACGAAAGGACCTCCGTCCCCGGATCGGCGAACGAAGCATCTGTCGCACTAGTTCTGCGTGTACGCCTGCCCGCCGTGCAGATGCTGCGCGAGGAAATCGAGGAGCTTGGCGTGACGGCTACACGCGTCTCCTCGTCGTAGGCACCGTGACCCTCGAAGCTCAATGGGACGAACTGCACATCCTTGTGCGCCTTCTCGAGCGCGTCATGCATGCGTGTCGCGTGTTCGAAGTCGGCGCGCCAGTCCTCTTTGCCGTGGATGATCAGCACAGGTACCTGGATATCCGCGGCGTGATTGACAGGTGAGCGCTCGCGGCAGGTCGGCCTCGTCGTCGCCAAGCGACTCGTGGAGGTAAGTCCGGCCTGTGTTGGAGTAACGGATGTCGCCGGTCTTGAACATCAGTTGCAGGTCGCTGACGCCTGCATAGCTCGCCGCGCATTGGTACAGCGTCGGTTCGCGCACAGCGCCCATGAGTGCGGCGTAGCCGCCGTAGCTCGCGCCGTAGATGCAGATGTTGTCCTTGTCGGCGATTTTCTGTTCGATCGCCCACAGCGTCGCGTCGGTGACGTCGTCCTGCATCTTGCGGCCCCACTCGTGATAGCCCGGCATGCCAGAAATCTTCGCCGTAGCCGCCGCTGCCGCGGAAGTTCACCTGCAACACGGCATATCCATAGTGCGCCAGGAGTTGCGCTTTCCCAGTCGAACCCCCAGTCGTCGCGTATGCCGATCGGGCCGCCATGAGGCAGGACGACGAGGGGATAAGGGCCCGTGTCATCGCGCGGGCGCGTGAGATAGCCGTGCAGGACGACGCCGTCGCGCGCCGTGAGCTTCACGATATCCTTGTGCCTCATCTTCGTTGGGTCGACCCAGGAGCGGCTCGGGACCAGGAAGTCCGCCTTGCGGTTCTGCGTGTCGATCAGGTAGTAGTCACCGGGATTCACGTCCGACGACACGAAGGCGATCGCGCGGCGCTGGTCCTTCGTCACACTCGTGATGCGCACGTCCTGGCCGGGGAACGCGCGCTGCATGATCTCGTAGAGCTTCGCCGTCGCGTTGTCCGGGTCGATCCATTGGTATTCGGCGCTTGTCGGAATAGACGCGCACACCGACGACAGTCTTGTCGGCGAGATCCGTGACGACTGCGTCGATGTCGGCTTCCGGATGCGAGTACACCTTCTCGACGTTGTGGCTCTCGAGGATCCAGTCGATAGAGACCACGCAGCGACTCGTCGGTCTTCGTGCCGGTGAAGAACACCGCGCGCTGATCCGAGGCGAAATGCTCCGGCACGACGGTGTGTTCGCGGAAGCCCGGAAGCTGTAGCACAACCCATTCGCTCTCGGGCTTCCAGATGGCGGCAAAGTGACCATCCTTCTCATAGCCGACGGCGAAACGAGCGACGTGCTTGTCGTCGAGGAGCGGCACCGCATCGCCGAGTGGGAGGCGCTCGATTTCGTGCCGCTTGGCGCTGTAGGTGTCGAGCGATGCCAGCACGGGGCGGCATCCGGATCGTAACGCAGCACCTGTCCGGTCATGCCTCCATGGACGGATGCAGATCAGGACGTCGCGATCGTTGTCGTCCAGCTCGTCCACGAGATCGCCAGTGACCGTAGTCGGATCTCGGCCTGCGGCAGGCGCGTATCCTTGGTACGGAATTTCGCTGAGCTATAGGCGCGGTAACCGTACAGATAGGCCTGCTGGCCGCCGTCGCGGTCGACGCCGAAGATCTCACCCGTTGACACCGGCGCCATCAGTCCCACCTGGTGCTGGGCCGTCAGCGAACAGGAGTCGCGTCGGGGAGCTCCAGTAGAACTCGCTGATGATGTTGCCTTCTCCGGCGCGCAGACCCGCGACGCTCTTGATGGGCTGAATGCTGTAGAACACGACGCCGCCCTCGTTCTTTCCGAATATGGTCGCGGCGAAGTAGCGCGCCATCGGGCGAGATCTTGATCTCGCCGAAGTCGTCGTGTTTCGTGAAGTACTCGAGCGGGAGCCGGTCGGCCAGTGCGCCCTGGCCGGACAGCAGCCCCATGACAAGGAACAATACCGGGCGAATCACTCGGAGTCCTCCCTCATCTTCTATGCGCCGCCGGGAGCTGGACCTGTGTGTGCGGCGCGCGGTGGATCTCAGATCATGGGCATCATCCGCGACGAGGACATGCCGCCGTCGATCAGCAGCACCTGGCCGCTGATCTTGCGCGAGAGATCGCTGGCGAGGAACAGCGCGGCGTCGGCCACGTCGTCCTGCGTGATGATCTCGGGCATCGCGGCTTCCTTGGCGAAGCGTTCCTGAACCTTGCTCCAGATGGCGCGGGCGCGCGTGATTTCATCCGCGTCGGCCAGTGCGGGATCGGAGCGCATGCGATCGATGAGCACCTTGAACACCTTGCCCGCCTCCGTGTCGAGCGCGCTCGGATCGCGCAGGAACGCGAGCACCTCACCGAGCGCCGCGGGCGTCTCGATCGGCCCGGGCGAGATCGCGTTGACGCGCACGCGCTGCGGCCCGAGCTCGATCGCGAGATAGCGCACGCAGCTCTCGAGGGTGGACTTGGCCACGCCCATCATTCCGTAGAACGGCTGCGCCTGCGACGAAGCCTGGTAGCTCAGCGTCATGACGCTCGCCCACTGGCGCAGGTACGGCTTGGCGTAACCGGCGACGCGCAGCAGCGAGTGCGCCGAGATCGCGAGCGTCTGCGCGAAGGAATCACCGCGCACCTCGGAAGGCTTGGAGGTAAACACATCCGGCGGGCCGTAGGCGAGGCAATGCACCAGCGCGTCGATGGGCTGAGTCTGAAAGCGGCCGAAGAACGCGTTCATCTCCTCGTCGTTCATGACGTCGCAGCGGGCGCCCTCGACATTCGGGTGCTCGAGGAGGAGCAGGCGCACGCGCGCGAAGAACTTCTGCTGATAGCCGATGTAGACCTTGGCTCCGTATTGTTGAAAACGATCGGCGATCGCCCAGGCGATGCTCGATTTGTCGGCGACGCCGAGTACGACGGCCGTCTTGTTGCTCAGGTTCATGCGCGCTCCTCGCCGGAAATCGGCGGCGAGCGCAAACCTTAGCCAAGCTCAGGCCCTGCCGCAAGCGAAGTGAACTGAGCATAATGCGGGCGAGCCCGAGCCCGAATCCGGAGCGGACGACCTGGTCGAAGCGTCGGAACGCGCCGAACCTCAGTCCTCGTGCTTCGGCTTGAACGCGTTCGCGAGCTCCTGCTGCTTCATCGGCGGCACGGGCTCGTAGCGATCGAGCTCGATGGTGTAGGAGCCCTCGCCGCCGGTGAGCGACTTCAGCCGCGACTGATAGTTCTCGATCTCGGCCAGCGGTACTTCACCGTCGATCGTGACCCGATTGCCCGGGCGTGTCTGGTTGCCGAGGATGCGCCCGCGTCGCGACGAGAGATCGCCGGTGAGGTCGCCCATCGTGTTGCTCGGCGCGGTCACCTGCAGCTTCACGATCGGCTCGAGCACGATCGGACGCGCCTTCTGGATCGCGTCGATGAAGGCCTTCTTGCCCGCCGTGACGAAGGCGACTTCCTTCGAATCCACGGGATGGTGCTTGCCGTCGTACACGGAGACGCGCAGGTCCTGCAGCGGGTAGCCCGCGATCGCGCCTGACTCGAGCACCTGGCGCACGCCCTTCTCTACGGCGGGAATGTACTGGCCCGGAATCGTTGCGCCGACGACGTCGTCACGAACTCGAAGCCGGTTCCGCGCGCGGAGCGGCGCGACGCGCAGATACACTTCGCCAAACTGGCCGGCGCCGCCCGTCTGCTTCTTGTGCCGGTGGTGCCCCTCGGCGGGCATCGTGATCGTCTCGCGATAGGCGATGCGCGGCGGGCGCGTCTCGACCTCGACGTTGAAGCGCTCGCGCATGCGCTCGAGGATCACGCGCAGGTGCAGCTCGCCCATGCCGCGCAGCACGGTCTCGTTCGTGGTCGTGTTGTGCCTCGACGAGCACGCATGGATCCTCGAGCTGGAGCTTGTGCAGCGCCTCCGACAGCTTCTGCTCGTCGCCGCGCGTTTGCGGGTGAGATCGCGAGTCCGGCCATGGGCTGCGGCAGCTTCATCGGCTCGAGGTGGTAGCGATCCTCGGGCGAATCGTGCAGCACGGCGTCGTAGTGGATCTCTTCCACCTTGGACACCGCGCACAGGTCGCCGGGCAGACCCATGGGGATCTCGCGCCGCTCCGCGCCCTGCAGGCGGAACAGGTGCGCGACCTTGAATGGCTTGCGCGCGTCGCCGACGTAGAGCTGCGTGCCCGTCTTGATCGTGCCCTGGTGGATGCGAAAGACGCCGAGCTGCCCGACGAAGGGATCGATGCTCACCTTGAACACGTGCGCGATGACGTGCTTGGCCGGATCGGGGGTGATCTGCACCGGTGCGGCGTTGGCGCCTTCGCCCTTGAAGAACTTTCGGCGGATTGCCTTCCGCGGGGTTGGGCATGAGGCGCGCGCAGATCTCGAGCAGCTCCTTCACGCCGGCGCCGGTCTGCGCGGACGTGAAGCACACGGGCACGAGAGTGGCCGTCGCGCAACGCGGCTTCCGAAGGGATCGTGCAGCTGCTCGGGGCTCACCTCGCCCTGCTCGAGATAGATCGCCATGAGCTGCTCTGTCGACTTCGACGACCTGATCGATGATCTCCGTGTGGGCCGCCTCGATCGAGGAGAAATCCGTCTTTTCGCCTCCGGGCGCGAAGAAGCAATCCACGACTTTCTTGCGCCCCTGCGCGGGCAGGTTGATCGGCAGGCATTCCTTGCCGAACACCTCGCGTATCGATGCGAGCACGGCCTCGAGGTTCGCTTCCGGCGCATCGATGCGGTTCACGATGATCATGCGGCACAGGCCGCGGCGCTTGGCCGCGTCCATCATGCGCTGCGTGACCATCTCGACGCCGGCGACCGCGTTGACGACGACGGCGACGGTAGTCGACGGCGGGCAGCACGGCAAGCGCGCGGCCGAGCAGGTCAGGGTAACCGGGCGTGTCGATGAGCGTGACGTGCTTTGCGCCGAGCTCGAACCCGCACACGGCCGCCTCGAGGCTGTGCTGCAGTTTCTTTTCCTGCGGGTCGAAATCACACACCGTCGTGCCGCGCTCGAGCGAGCCCATGACCGGGAGGGCGCCGGCCGCGTGCAGCAACGCCTCGGCCAGCAGCGTCTTCCCGGAGCCGGCATGGCCGACGAGCGCGAGGGTGTGGATGTCTCCGAGAGCGTACTGCGTCACGGCTGATTTCCTCGAGGACCGGGGGCGGCGATTATTGCCCAGGACGCAGCATCGGACAAATGGGCCGGAAACGGGGACATTCCTCATTTCCGCGCCGCGTCACGCGGCGGGCGACGATCGAAATGAGGAATGTCCCCATTCCCATCAGCCCTGGGAGAGCAGCTCGCGCAGGTTGATGACGGCGGAATTCGCGCGTGCGAGGTAGGTCGCCATGACGAGCGAGTGGTTCGGGAACAGGCCGAAGCCGCGGCCGTTCATGATGATGGGACTGTGCAGCGGCTGCTGGCTCGCCTCCAGCTCGCGGATGATCTGACGCAGACTCACGGTGGCGTTCTTGTCGCGCAGCACGTCCTGGAAGTCGAACTCGGCGGCGCGCATGAAGTGGATCAGTGCCAGGCCGAGCCGCGGGCCTCGAGAGTTGTCGTCGAGCTGGAGCCACGACGTCTTCACCATGATGTCGGGCTCGACCGGAGGCGCCCGCTCGGCGGCGCGCTCGCCCGCGAGATCCACGTTCACGCGTGTCTGGCCCACGCTCGCGGTGAGACGCTGGGTGAGACTGCCGGGGCGCTTTTCCACGACGGCGAGCCACTCGCGCAGGTTGTCGGCACGCGCGTAGAACTGCGCGTTTTTACGCGCGGATCGAGTCAGCCGCGTCCGGTAGTTCTCCAGATGCGTAGAGCGCTTTCCGATACTCGCCTTCGCTGCTCGGCAGGATCCAGGAATCGTTGTCGCAGAATTGGGCAGCGGCGCGGCCGCGGCGAGGTCGGAGTCCTCGATCGACTGCGATTGCGAGCGGCTGTAGTCGTTGCGCAGCACTCCGACGAGATCGCGCACCTGCACGAGCACGCCGTACCCCAGTTCGGGATGTTGTCGAGCAGGACGCCGGGCGGCATCTTGTCGTTGCTGAGGTAGCGCGCCGGGCTTGTCGAGGAGCGTCGAGGTGACGCGGATCAGCGTGTCGACGGTTGCGAAGCCCGCGACGCGCACGCCGGGACTCGGACTCTCGTTGACCCAGAATGCCTTCGGCTCGCGCGACCAGTACCAGCTCACTGCGAGCAGGGCAGCGCGATCACGCAGAGGACGATGAGGGTGAGCTTGAACCGGCGTCGGCGCGCCCACCGCCGGTCGAGGCGAAATAGGGTCGCCGAGCTTCACCACCACCGGGCGATGCGGCTCTCGGTCTCGCTGATCTGCGCCATCGCTCAGGAACGCTCGCGCATGCAGGGCGTGCATGCGCGCGGCATTCTACTACGGAACGACTCACTCGGGCCCGGCGGTCGAAGAACTGCGGCGAACAGGCCGAGGTCAGGAAATTGACGGAGCCGTCGCCGTTGAGGTCAGCGTCTGCGTCCGTGCTGAAGAATTTCGACTTCATGTAGCCGAGGTCGCTGAAGTTGATGATGCCGCCTCGTCGAAGTCGCCGTCGCAGGCATTGCCATATCCGTCGCCATCCGTATCGCGCTGGCTCGTATTGTGCGACCAGAGTGCAGTTGTCACAGACGTCGCCGATGCCGTCGCCATCGCTGTCGGTCTGGTCGGCGTTAGCTGAGCAGGGCAGTTGTCGCTCGCATCGTCGAACCCGTCCTCGTCGCGATCGATGCCGGCACGCGTGCCCGCGCCGGGTGGCTGGCAGGTGTGGGTGGAGCTCCTGTCCCGGCGTATGCGCGAGCGCGGCGCAACGAGGCGTCGCTGATGCTCGTGCCGTCGTCCGCCTGGAAGCCGCCGCCGCCGAGATAACGCGCCAGCGCGGGCGACGCCGCCGATACGGCCTTTCACGACGAGGTCGCACTCGGTGACGCTGCCACCGAGGATCTGGGACACGAAAGGCGCCCCGGCGCGGGCGACCAGCAGATCGACGCGGCTCTGCACGTCACTGCCGCTCGTCGATGTGAGCGTGATCTGCTGGCCGACGATGGGCGCGACGTCGTTGTCGTAAGGCGAGCACGAACTGCTCCATGTCACGCGCGCGTTGCCTGCTCGCCAGTGGCGACGGCGTCGAAGCCGATGGTCCCGTTGGTGTTGAATGCGTTGGCGTGGAAGAAACGCACGAGCGCGTCCGTCGCGCCGTCGTGCATGAAGCCGAAACCACGTATCTGGTCGCCCTTGAAGCCGTTGTCACCTCCTGTGAAGAAGCGCACGGCCGGCATGCCGAACACGCCCACCTTCTGGTACGCGTTGCGCAGGTGCGGGATCTTCACGATCTGCGTCTCGCTGCTCGAAGCTCGCGTTGCCGTCGGCGCCGAAGAAGTCCTGCGACGGGATCGAGCACGTGACAGCCGTTGCAGTTGAAGCTGAGGCGCCGGGCAGGTTGATGCCATCGACAGAGCGCGGTGCCGGCATAGAAGTTGCGGCCGTTCTGCTGCGTCGGTCGTGAGCGAGTTGTCGAGCGCGCGGACGGGATTCGGCGGCATGGGTGATCTGCAGCGCGAAGTCCGTGAACTCCTGCATGTCGTCGGTCGCGGAGCTGCGCGTCGCGTCCGAGCAGCGCCGGGGAACGCGACGTTGAAGTTCTCGAAGGACGGCGAGCGTCGTCGAAGGGATCGGTGCCAAAGACGCCGCCGGAGCGATCGCCGCGCCAGTGCATCGCCCCGCCGTTCACGAGGCCGCGCAGGCGTCTGCGTCGTCATCGGGCCCTTCATGCGGATGGAAGTCCGTGACCACGCCGGTGCCGTTGATGGGCGCTGGCGCAGTACCGGCGGCGATCGCGGATTGATCGGGATCGATTCCTGACGACGTCGTCCGGGATTGCCGAGGTCCCAGGCGAGACTGTCGAAGTCGCCGAACACGTGGCAGCTCGAGCACGACGCCTCGCCGTTGGTCGAGGTGAGCATCGCGTCGTAGAGGAACCGGCCGGCCCGTGCGACGACGCTGGCAGGCTCGGGGTTGTGCATGCGCGACGTGGCGCGATCTCGCTGCGCGCTGGCGAGATCGACGACCGCGACCGCGTTGTCGAAGCGGGTCAGCACGTAGAGGCGGTCGCGCGCCTCGTCGAGCGCGAGGCCGCTCGGCCCGCCGCCGGTGACGCGGATGTGGCATCGCCTCCGGTGACCGTCGAGGCGTGAAGGCGTGTCGCGCGTCGAGCTCGGCCGTGTCGAAGACGCCGATCTTCGCCGAGCCGAAGGCGGCGACGTAGAGCGTCTGTGCCGTCGGCGACGACCGCCATGCTGCACGCGGCGTCGCGAGGCTGTGGCTTCCCCGTATCGGCCGGCGCCGGCCGCACGCTGTAGTCGATGTGCTTGTTGAGGTGGCGCGCCTTCACCCGCGTCGCCGCTCGAGCACGCTGATGCGCGCTCTCGTGCGAGGTGGCCCTGCACGGTGCTGCCGCCGACGACGCCGGTGCCTTCGAAGCGCACGCTCGTTGCGCGCCTCGCGTGTTGCGAGACGTAGACGCTGCCGCTGCGCCGGGTTCGACCGCCATGTTGAACAGGATCGGTGCCGACGCCGGCGTACGACAGCCGTCTGCCGGTCAGCGTCGTCGGCGTCGATGGCGAAGACGTCGCTGATCGCGGCAGGCTGAACGTGACGCGCGGTTCCAGTTGCGCGCCGAGCTCGTCCTGCCACGCGCGCTGCCCGCGCGTTCGAACTTCGACGATCAGGCCGGCCTCGGGCGCGGATCGCCGTCGACGTTGCGATGGCGGGTCCGGCGATGCCGCCGGGCATCCGCGCCGGGAACCGTCCGGGCCGTCGGGTGCACGTTGTCGACAGGTCTGAGCAGTTGCCGCAGACGCGCGCCTTCGCGACACCGGTCGTCTGGTTGCCGGAGTGGAAGACCGCGGCGTACACCGTGCTGCCGTCGGGCGTCGCGGCGAGGCGCGCGGCGTGTCGCCGAACAGCGTCGACGATCGTCGAGCGGCGCGCCGCCGAGCGCGGCGCCGAGGTCGGTCGGCGTCGAACACCCAGACGTCAGCGCGCGACGCCGGCGTGTAGCTGGCGGGTCGCCGGCAGCGGCGGCACGGCGGCGCGGGCACGTTCTGGCCGCGGCCGCGGCGCGTGGTGATGAAGGCGCGCGGTCGCGTCGCCGGGCCCGGCGAAGACGATGTCGCGCGGCTCGTCGCCGACCAGCAGCGTGCGCACGACGCGCGGCGGCGTGGCGGCGACGTCGACGATGCTGACGCTGTCGGAGAGGTGGTTGACGACCCACACCTCGCCGTCGGTGCGCGCCGCGACCGCGACCGGCTCCATGCCCACCGGCACGGGAAGCCGCGTGCGAGAGCCGCCGCCTGCGCCGACGTTGAAGATCTCGAGCTGTCCGTCGGTGTGTTCACGGCGAACAGCGTCGTGCCGTTTGGCGACAGCGCGAGCGGACGCACCTGGCCGCTCTCGAACGTGACGAAGGAGGTCTCAGGCGGACGCGGCGCCACAGGTCGTGACCAGGCACGCGGCGAGCAGCGCGGGCCGGTGAGCGGAGATGCACGCACGATGAGGTCCCTGAGGATCCGCGCGAGGCAGCGCCTGCGGCTCGTTCGAAGTCGCTCTGATCCTTGCGCAGTCGGCGCTATTAGACCGCCGTTCGAGGCAGCGCCACCGTCATCCGGACGGATTGCTGCGGCCCGGCTGTTGACATAACACAGTGTAGCTCATCGCGGAAAGCGCGCATTGCGCGGGCGCAACCGAAGTCGCTGTGATCTCAGGGCGACTTCACGCCTGCGGCCTGCATTGCCGGCGCGAGGTGGCGCGGCGATCTGGCTGTTGCCGGCCCGGGCCGTGCGCCGGGGCATTGCACGACGACTGCGCCGGCGCAGCACAGAGGCCGATCTGGTTCACGTCTTGCGGGAAACCCCGCCTTCGGCGGCGCTTCGCTCTACGCAAAGGCGTACGCGCCGTAGCCGACGACGCGTGCGTGATCGCCCGCGGTGTCGCCGGAGCTGGCACGTCGAGCGTCGTCGCATGCAGACCGTGGGCGCGTGCGACCCAGAGCAATCCGCAGATCGGCCCGGCAGCCGCAGGCGTGCTCGCTCGTCGATGGCGCCACGTCGAGCGATCTCGATCGCCCGCGTGGTGACGCGGTCGATGCGTTGCGCGGTGGCGTAGTCCTGGTAGTGGCTGAGGTCCGAGCTGATGACGAACAGTGTCTCCGGGTCCGCCCCAGAGCGCTTCGAGCACACCGCCGACTTCCTCAGGCGTCGCGTCGCCGACGAGCAGCGGCACGATGTCGAAGTCTGCGAGCACGGTCTGCAGGAACGGGAGCTGCACCTCGAGGCTGTGCTCGAGCGCGTGCGCGCGATCGAGCTCGCGTACCCGGCGGAGCGTGCGCAGCACGTCGGCGGCATCGCGCGCGACGTCGATGGCACCGAGCGGAGTCAGGAAAGCATCGGCGGCGGACAGGCGCGAGCCCGCGAAACGCCACACGGTGACTCGGGCCGACGAGGACGACGCGGCGAATGCAGCCGCGCAGCGGGCGCAGGGAGGCGTAGGCGCTGGCCGCGACGGGGCCCGAATAGGCGTAGCCTGCGTGCGGGACGATGAGTGCTTTGGGTCGCGGTGAAGGCGGCGCCGTGCGACGGGTCGCCGTGGCGAGGCATTCCGCGATCTCCTGCTGCAGCGCATCGGCGGACGCCGGGTAAAAGTATCCGGCCACTGCCGCATCGCGCAGCAAACGCGGTCTCGAATGCGGTCCGCGTGCCATGCTGCCATTATATGGCTCATCTTCGCGCCGGCTCAAGCCGCATCACGGCCGCATGGAGAGCTTCCCCGGACACGTCACTGGCACCGCCTCGAGGACGGCAGAGTCCAGTGCGACGTGTGCCCGCGCGCGCTGCAAGCTGCGCGAGGGGCAACGCGGTCTGTGCTTCGTCCGGGCGCGCGAGGGCGACGCGGTCGTGCTCACGAGCTACGGCGCGTTCCAGTGGCTTCTGCATCGACCCGATCGAGAAGAAGCCCCTGAATCACTTCCTGCCCGGCACGCCGGTGCTGTCCTTCGGGACCGCGGGCTGCAACCTCGCCTGCAAGTTCTGTCAGAACTGGGACATCTAGCAAGTCGCGCGAAGTCGACACTCGTCGCGGACGCGGCGAGCCCCGAGACGCTCGCCGGCTGCCCGCAAAGGCGCTCGGCTGTCGCAGCGGTCGCCTTTACCTACAACGATCCCGTCGTGTTCATGGAATACGCCATCGACGTGGCGGCAGGCCTGTCGTGCGCAGGGGATACGCACGGTGGCCGTCACGGCCGGTTACATGTGCGACGTGCGCCGCGGCGCGAGTTCTATCGGCACATGGACGCGGCCAACGTCGACCTCAAGGCGTTCAGCGAGACGCTTCTACCACAAGATCTGCGGAGGCGACGCTCGCGAGCGTCCTCGAGACGCTGGTCTATCTCAGCGCACGAGACGCAGGTCTGGTTCGAGATCACGACGCTCGCTGATTCCGGACGAGAACGACTCCGACGCCGAGCCTGACGCGCTGACGCGCTGGGTCGTGGAGAAGCTCGGAGCGCGACGTTCCGCTGCATTTCACGCGCATTCCATCCGGACTGGAAGATGCTCGACAAGCCGCACACGCCTGCGGCGACGCTCACGCGAGCGCGCGACATCGCGCTCGCGAACGGCCTGCAGCTACTGCTACACGGGCAATGTGCACGACGCGGCCGGCGGCACGACGCGCTGCCCGGGCTGTGGCGAAGCACTGATCGTGCGCGACTGGTATCGGCTGCTGGCCTGGCGCCTCGCGCCGGGCGGTCGCTGCGGCCGCTGTGGGACGGTGATCCCCGGCGCATTCGGAAGCGCGGCCCGGCGTGACTGGGGCCCGCGCCGCCAGCCGGTCAGCCTGCGCGCCTTCCACTGAGGCACGGGTAGTGGCGGCGCACGTCCACGGACACGATCACGATGCAAATGGGCACGGTCACGCGCATTCTCACGGCGTCACGGACGACGCGCGACGCGTGCGCATCGCCTTCTTCCTCACGAGCATCTTCTTCGTCGCCGAGATCGCCGGCGGGCTGATCGCCGGCTCGCTGACCCTGCTCGCCGATGCTGTCCACATGCTGGCCGATGCGGCGGCGCTCGGACTGGCCTGGCTCGGTTTTCGCGTGAGCGGCCGGCCATCGGACGCGCGCAGGTCCTATGGCTACCAGCGCTTTCAGGTGCTCACCGCCTTCGTCAACGGACTGGGCCTCGCCTTCATCTCGGCATGGATCGCGTTCGAGGCCGTGCGACGCCTGCTCGCGCCCGCCGCCCGGTGCGCGGCGGCGTCATGCTGGTCGTCGCCATCGCCGGACTCGCCGTGAACGTGCTGGCCTACCTCGCGGTGCACCGCGGGCGATCGCCACAACCTCAATCTGGCGCGCGGCAGCGGCGCACGTGCTGAGCGACATGCTGGGCTCGGGGGCGGCAGTGATCGGGGCCCTCGTGATCCTGTGGCGCGGCTGGCTGCCCATCGATCCGGCGCTCGCGCTGTTCGTGTCCGTGCTGATCCTGCACTCGGCCTGGCGGGATCGTGACCGACTCCGCGCACATCCTGCTCGAAGGCGTGCCGGAGTGGCTGGACGTCGAGGAGCCGCGCGCGCGCGCTCACCCGGCGGTATCGCCGACGCTGGAGGACGTGCATCACGTGCACGCGTGGTGCCTGAGCCCGCGCGACCCGCTGATCACGCTGCACGCGAACGTCCGGCGCGGCGCGGATCACACGCAGGCGCTGACCGAGATCAAGCGGCTGCTCGCCGAGCGGTTCGGCATCGTGCACTCGACGGTGCAGATCGAACCCGATGACTGCGCCGATCTGTGACGGTGCGTTCTGTCGTGAGCCGTCGATCAACGGTGGTGGTGGTGCTGGGCGTGGGGGTATCTCGGGTCCCGTCCCGGACCGCCCGTGAACCCATCCTGGGGGCTGCGGGCAAAACCTCCATGTTTTGCACGCTCCGGCCCGAGACCCGACACACCCCGCACCCCAGCATCACCGCCCCGTCATTGCCGTGGTGCTCACGACAACGCGCCGTCGCAGGTCGCCTTCGTAACCAGGCCGCATGCTCGAGCGCTGCGCTATGTGTGCGCGCGCTCGACGCAGCGCGGCACGTCCGCCTGCTGCACTGCACGCGGAGTGGATTTGAACGAACCGCGCCGCCGGGTAGCTTCGCGCGCTCCCGGCTGAATGCTGTGGATAACGCGCTCTAAAAGGGGATCAGCGAATGAAACAAGCTCTACTCATCTTGACTTGCACGGCCTTGAGCCTCGAGCTGCGCTTGCGCGCGCGGCGACGGCGACGCCGCCATGGGCAAGGTTTCCCACCGTGTGCGAGGCCTGTCACGGCAAGACTGCCGAAGGCAACAAGGCGCTCGGTGCGCCCTCGCCTCGCCGGACAACACGGCTGGTATCTCGCTCGCGAGCTCGGCAACTTCAAGCAGGGTCTGCGTGGCGCCGATTCCGCGGACACGTTCGGTACGCAGATGCGTCCGATGGCGCAGACGCTCACCGACGACGCGGCCGTCGCCAATGTCGTCGCTTACATCGGCACGCTGCAGTCGCCGGCACCCGCCGCGACGGTTCAGGGCGATGCGGCCGCGGGAAAGGCGGCGTACGCGACTCTGTGCGGCGTGCCACGGTGCGAACGGCGAGGGCAATCAGTCGTTGAACGCGCCGAAGCTCGCCGGCCAGCACGACTGGTACATCGTGCGCGAGTTGCAGAACTTCAAAACGGGCCTGCGCGGCGGCGACGCCAAGGACACCTTTGGTGCGCAGATGCGTCCGATGGCCGCGACTTGGCGGACGATGCCGCCGTCAACAACGTCGCTGCCTACATCGCCACGTTGAAATAGGCCCGAGCGGATCGCGAACGGGCACACATCGGCGGCGCACCGCGCCGCCGGCGGAGAGCGGACGCTCGCATCGGTCACAGCAGCGGTTTCTGCTGGCTCAGGTAGGGTCGATCAGCGCGGCCTCGGACTCGCTGATCCATTCCGGCGCCTTTCTGGGCATGCGCTCGACGAGCGGCGGCCACTGCGTTTCGTCCCGATGCGTCTCCAGATACAGAAAGGCGCGCTCGAGCGTGGGCACGCCGAGCAGCGCACGCGGAACACATCGACGGGTCTCGGCGCTGACGAGCTTTTGGGCTCGGGCTTCGGGCACGCTGCCGGGCGCGCCGCGTTCCAGGAAAGCGAGAATGGTCTTGTGGGAGCCGCGTTTCGAGTATCCAGTCGGGAGCATCGCGCGCGCATGCGCTCGAGCGTGACGCGCCGCTCGTCCGACGTGAGCTTGCGAATGAAGGCGCGGTTCGTGCGCTGTGTGACAGAGGCTGCACTTCTCCTCGAAGAGGTTGCGGTCGGCCGCCATCTGCACGATCTCGTTGATCTCCCAGCCGTGATGCCGCAGCAATCCGAGCGCCTCCTTCTGCTGCTCGGGCGTGAGCTTGTCGATCGGTCCGGAGTTCCTTGAGCCGCTGCAGCCAGCGGCTCGGCCGTGAGATCTCCGCCGGCGTCGTGGCACTGCCCGCAGCGCCGGTCGAGATCGAGCTGCGGCACGGGGCTGGCGGCGCGCGGAGCGTGCCGCAGGCGAGTATCCTGGAGCGCGAGGCAGATCCGGAGTTTCATCGTGGCTCCTCGGCGGGACGCGTCCGCTGACGCCGGATTTCATGGCGCAGACGGCGGATGCGCTGCCGCCATACGGGTCTGTGCGATCGCGGCAGGCGACGGCAGTCGATGGCGCCGAGGATCGATCCATGGAAACCGAACGCATCGACCTGCGGCGATGCGCGCGCATGTCGCACGACGGCCGGCTCGAGCTCACGGTGCGCTCTCAACGAGCTCTTTGCGCCTGCGTTTCCCGCAACCCAGGCGGCGTATCGTCCCGGTCGCGATGCTCGTGTGGACGCCGGCGAGCAGGGGCCGGCTGCACCACGGTCGACCTGGTCGGGCCTGCGAAGAAGAGCAAGCCTTCACCATCGTGTAGGCAACACCGAAGTGCCGGGTGAGCGCGCTGGCAGGGCGTTCCGCCGCCGAAGCGACACAGCCCGTGCTGCCGCTGCACGGCCATCATGTTTCCTGTTGCAGGACGCCATCGTTTTGCGTTCCAGGTCGGTGCGACGCCGTACGGTCGGTCCATCGCCGTACTTCCAGCGCGAACAGGTGCAGCAATAACGGTGCAGCAACGGCGCTTGTAGTTTGAGGCAGTCGAATGCCGGCAAAACCGCCGGCCCCGGGGGTAGTAAGCGGTGATGTCGATCTCCGTCGCGGATGCGCTAAAAAACTTTCCGCAAGCCGGCGTTGGGATCGCAATTTCAGTTGTCGCAGGACTCATCGTTCGGCGCTCTGGGCAGACTCCGTCTTCTTCCCCCACGACGAGTCCCGACCAAGCCGATCAAGTTCAGCCACAAAGATTCACGCCGGGGACAAACCATACTCCTGCCAGCACTGTGTCATCGTACGCGGCGCGCTCGCCGAGCGCGGGCGTTCCGGAGCGTGAACAAGCGCATGAACTGCCACAAGCGCTGCGGCTACCGGACAAAGCCCGAGATTCAGAAGGTCCGGGCGTACTGGGAGAAGAACGAGCCGATCCCCTGGCTCATGGTGCACGATCTCGCCGTATGACTTCCAGTGCACTTCCCGCACAAGCGTCACGTGGCAAGTGCGGCGCCGTCGCATGCCAGTACCGCCACGGGCCGGTCGAGACGATGGAGAAGATCACGCGCGAGCGCGCCGCTGTCGATGAAATGGTGCATTCCAGTGCCATCGCGAGCACGAAGTCCAGAACGGAACGGAACCGCTGACGTGTCACAAGCAGCGAGCGAGAGCACAGTGCGGCCATGAAGATCCCGACCCATCGAGGAATCGGCATGTCGAAGCTGAGCCGCAGGGATTTCCCTTCACCTCGTGGGCGCGGAGCAGCGTGGGTGCCGGGTTGCGGGTTTCCTCATCTCGGAAGCCGACAAGCGCCCGGTCGAGCAATTCATTCCCTACGTCGTCACGCCTCGAGGACCACAGTCCCGGCATCGCGACCTGGTACAACACCGTGTGCGGCAACACGTAAACTGAAACGTGGGCGACAACGA
>ERZ1370068.8232-contig-7103_pt1 | contig 31233 bp, 53 predicted proteins | sample MGYA00561227_ERZ1370068 | MGnify/ENA primary metagenome ERZ1370068 (study PRJEB38410, sample SAMEA6850437) | metagenome | study: Metagenomic assessment of the ecological functions of the soil: analysis of the soil microbiota associated with the...
GCATTCTTCGTTCCAGTTGCGTGTGCTACCCGAGCAATGCAGCCAGGCTACAACGGGAAGTCAATATGCCGTGCCTGAGCCTTTCAGATCGACGAATTCGAGAGGGGTGATTCGCGACGCCAGCGCAACCTCGACCTTTTCACCTTGCCGCGTCGATGAGCACAGCGACCGCGAAGATCTGGTCTGGAGTTTCCAACAGTTCCGTCCCTACGTTTTGATGATGAATACCCGGGCCCCGGGTCTCGGTCCTTCTCGCCGAAGGAGAATTCGCCGAGGCGATTCGCGAAAATCGAGAAGGTGGCCGCGACCGGATCGTGGAGTTTTCCAGCATTCCGCTTTCCCGGAATTGGAGGCGAAAGGATTCGGAGATCGCTTTTCTCGACGAATGGCTCGAGGAAGTGCGGGGCTGAAAGCGACCGCTCTCAAGCGTGGAAGTGATGGAACGCGGGAGATGGAGCGCGCGATCGCGGGTGAGCGTTACAGAGCGACGCTGGCGAGGCTTCGCGACGCGACCGTCCGCCATCTAAAAGCGCAGAATCGTTATAACTGCGGGCGTCGCTGGGCGGCGCCCAGCCTAACGCGGCACAACGCTGATGGCCGCCTCCGATTCCTCTCTTACCGAAGGCGCAAGGAACGCTGGGCGCGGAAGACCGGCCGGCTGGAAGGCGAGGCTCGGCCGATGCGCTCGCAGGACCGGCTCCCGCCCGGGCAACATCTCACACCGGGTTTCCGGTGCTCGACACAGGCGCGCGCCCCGAGATTTCGTTAGGTGAATGGCGTCTCGAGATTGGCGGTCTGGTCGGAAATCCAAAGACCCTGACCTGGCGGGAGTTCAACGCCCTCCCTCCAGTTCCGAGGATCGCGAGGCGTTTTCCATTTGCGTCACCACCTGGAGCAAGTTTGACTGTCCCTGGCGCGGGGTCGCGCTTCGCACCTCGATCGATCTCGTTAGGCCGAAACCGGAGGTGAAACATGTCCTCTTCACCGGCTTCGACGGCTACTCGAGCCGACTGCCTGCCTGTCTGGATTGTCTCGACGATGATGTCACGAGTCGCAGCCCACTTCGACGCAAACGTTGACCCGCGAACACAGTGGACCGGCGCGCGTGATCATTCCCAAGCTTTACGCCTGGAAGCGCCATGAAGTTCGTTAAAGGCAAATCAGGTTTGCGGCCGAAAGATCGCCTCGGCTTTTTGGGAGGTCGCGGCTACAGCAACACCCGCCGATCCCTGGACGGAAGATCGCTTTTCATGACCCGACTCCGCCGCGCCGCCGCGTACCGAGGTCGCAATCATCTTTGCGTTTGCCGCGCTTTATCTGATCTGGGGATCGACCTACACTCGATTCTTTTCGCGATTCGGCACGATCCCGCCGTTGCTCGCGGCGGGGGCCGATTTTTCCTCGCCAGCTTGATCATGCTCAGGATCCCTTCCTGGCAGGGCGCACCCAAATCCAGCTTCGCCGGTGGCGCGGGCGGCGGCTTATCGTCGGCGCCTGTCTCCTGTTCTTTGGCAACGGTGGGTCACGATCCCGCCCGAGCAATGGGTCCCGACCAGACTCGCTTCGCTCTGCGTCGCGACGGTCCGATCTACATCCGCCCTGCTCGATTGGCTGAGCGGCTCAGCGCCGCGATAGCGCCGCTCATGTTGCTGCTCGGCCTCACGGGCGGATTGTTGGAATTGATTCTGCTGGGCCTGTCTGGTTCACCGCCCCGAGGACCGGGCATCCGCACCTCGGCGCGGGCATGCTCGTCCTTCTGTTTACGATTTCGTTAGTTTTGGTCGATCTGGCTCGCTCTTCCCGGCAGATTCTGACTTCAGCGTCTCCGCTTCTCTTTTCCAGGCCAGACCATGCTGAGCGGCGGGAGCTTGATGTTGCTCACGGGACTGTTGCAGCGAAGGGCGCGATTTCCATTTTCAAAGTCTCGATTCGCTGTCGTTAGGCGCATTCGCCTATCTTGTGTCGTCAGGGCGATCATTGGTTACACCGCCTATATCTGGCTCCTGCGGCATTGCGCGATCCGCAAGGTCTACCTATGCCTATGTTAATCCCACCTGGTCGCAGTGCTGCTCGGCACCGGTTTTCGCGGGCGAACGTCTGACCTCCACCGCTGCCTTCCTGCGGCGATTGCGATCGTCATCCTTCGGTCGCGCTTGTTATCTCCACGCGCCGCGGCCCGGACGAAAATCATCGCCGCACCTACGGCCGTGGTTGCGCAAAGCTTAAATGAAGCCAGCAAATAATCGTCAGCGGAATGAACCCGGAACAACAGAAGACGATGGCAGCGCTCCAGGCCAACTGGCGCGCGGAGCGGAACCGCCCAGGTTTGCCGCGACCTGGCGGCGAACCCGGACGAAAAACGCCGCACGGCATCCTCTTGCTGCGCATGGCGAAGCAGAAGAGCGCCACGCGGTGCGGCCTGGGAAAACAAGCTGCGCGAGCTCGGGCCCAGCCGCCGGCGCTGAAAAATGATTGGCGGCGCCAGTCGGAACAGCGCGGTGGACTCGAGCCACGCCGGGGCGAGATCCGATGTGGCGATTCGCCGGATGGAAGCGGCGGAGGATCGCGACCCAAGGAACGTTACCAGGCGCAGCACCACGGCGACGCTCGCCGACGAACGACGAGGAACAGGAGTTCCTCCGCCATGAACCGCGCTCGAAGAGAAGGCGCACACTCGCGCGTCCTGAACGCCATGGCAGCGCCCGCGCCAAATGGTAACGATTAGGCACACGAAGAGGTCTGCTCCGACTCCATTCTGAAACGCGAACGCTGGCACGGCCCGCGGCGGCGGCTGGGTGGCGGACGCAATCTGGCAGGTGAACGACGGGCTGGAGTGAACGGTCTTCCACCAGATCTCGGGCGTAGCCGGCGCAGACCGACAACCAGCGGCACTACATCCTCGTCGCCGGTCTGGCCGGGCTGCTGGCTTCCTCGCGCTCTCGATGGGCGCGGGCGCCTGGCTGGCACACGAAGCGAAGCGAGCGGGAAATCTACGAAGCCGGGAATCGCGCGCAGAGAAAGCCGAGGTCGAGAAAACCCAGAAATCAAAGAGATGGCGCTCACCATCAACTGCAAGGTTCGCCCCCGAAGAATCACAAAGAATGGCGGAACGCGTGCGAACAACCGGAACAAATGGTCAGCATTGGCGCAGGCGAGCTCAGTTTTATCGCAGCATCATTTTCCAGATACGGCTGCCACACCTTCGGCTTCTTCGGCAAAGCTCTCTCGGCAGAATGCAAGGCACGCGTTCATTCGATCATTCCACTTTCTTTGTGACTGGATTTGCAGCGGTCGCGGCGCGTTCATTATCAACGCATCCTCGCGCATTTTCGTCGTCGGCGCGGTGAAGTCGCTAATCACGATCCGTTCTGGTGGGCCTCGGGTCTAAATGACGGGTGCATGGGTGTGGTGAAGCAGATCATCGCCTACGGTTTGGACTGGCGTTTGGGCTGTCGGTTAGTTATTCGTTAGGCATGGAATCCACCCGCTTCTGGCTGTCATCGTTCCCGCATTTTAACGAGGAACGGCGGCGCTGACTGATAATCTGCTCACCCTCCTGGGCTACACTCCGAACTTACCTGCGTCCCAATGCCGAGTTGATCTGTGGTCGACGACGGCTCGACCGAGTCACGCCGCCGAACGTCGCCGAGAAACTTTTCGCGCGGCGTCGCCGCCTGGACGTAGCCGCGCGCGGGTCCTGCGTTTTTCCACAAAATCATGGCAAAGGCGCGCGGTCCGGGCCGGCCTCCTTTCGGCCACCGGAGGCGGCGATCGCCCCTCTTCAGCGACGCCGATCTTTCGACCCCGATCACCGAATTGCCGGGACTGGTCGGCCCGATCAGAAGCCGGCGAGTGCTGACCTGACGCTTGGCTCGCGCGCGCTCGACCCAGATGGTCTCATCGGCCGGCTTTGCCATTCCATGGCGCGCCGGGAACAAGCGGGGAAGGTTTTTTCAACGGCATCGTTCGCCTCGCGACTGGCCTGCTTCGTTTGCTGATACGCAATGCGGTCTCGAAGCTTTCCGCACTGGAAGTCGCCCGGCCATCATTCAACGAGGCTGGCAGATCGATGGATTTGGATTCGATGTGGTGCTGCTTCTTCGCCCAACGCGCGGGGCTGTGGGCGAATGTTGGAAGTGCCGGTGCGCTGGGATCGCAATGAAGGGAGCAAAGGTGCACATCGTGCGCGACAGCTTGCGCATGTTCCGGGAAGTAAAGGCTGAGCTTGCGGCGGCGGGCCGACTCGCGAGCCGTCGCCAAGTCCGATCACCGCCGGAGTGTCTCGGTAGGCCACCAAAAGGAAGGCGGCGTTCTCGGATTGGCGAAACCAAGGTTAACCACACTCGCTGGGCTCCCGCTCTGCTAGACGGCGACGGCGGTCCACGGCCAGGAAATCCGGCGCGCCATCCCGGTGAATCCGGCGACCAGGGCCAGCCCCGCACCGGCTGGCGCCGGCTCCGCCCGCGAGCCGAACGCAGCCTGTGCCCTGTGCAATCAGGCACCACCCCGGTGAGTCCCGCGGCGGCTCGGTCCAGGTTGCCCCGCTCGCTCCCGCCTCGGTCAACGATACGGCTCGCTTCCCTTGCCGGAATGGCGGTTTCGGAATCTCGCTTCATTGACACGCCTTAGAACAGACGGGAATCTGGCAACGGCACGCCCACTTTTTCGACGATGCCTGGGCGAAACTACCGCCGGCCGGCAGTTCACCCCGGCATTCGCGATTGGGGAGTAAATTATCTACCGAGACGCGACCCAGCCGTTGCCGGTCGTTTACTACATGTTTAGTGGGCCCGGATTTTCGCGTACCGCGAATCCAGTTCTTTCCGAATGCCAATACCTACGCTCCTCGCCGGCACAGGAACCGATCCGGGGCACTTCCGGACGTGACTCACTCTGGGTGGAGCCGGACTCGATTCCGTTGCTCCAGAATCTTCAGAAATCGACTCAACAGCGGCATCCTCAGCTTTTCCTTTTTCATCACCAAGGACACATGAAAGCGGACCTGCAGCACTGAGCAGCTCAAAGGGAACCCTGCCGATCTTCTACGTTTTCCTCGCGCGGGCGGGCAAGTCGATCAGACGATGTTAGCTTCATCACGCGCTCGACTCGGGACGGCTTTCAAGCCGCACCGGGTCCAGCTGCCCAACGACAGGGGAAGGGGCTCACACCGGGCGTGCGGGTCACCTTCGCGCGCCTGACGGCGCTGCGCAGAACTCTTTACAGCTATTTCACGACGGACCTCTCTCGAACGAAGGGGTCCGCAGCCAGCCGGGTTCCTCAGTTCTGCGCCAGGCCAGCAGTCGCCGCCGCGAGCCTGCTCAAATCGGCTTCCTACCTGATGTTCGAAAGCGGCTTCAGCACCATTCGCGAATTTCTCCTCACCCACAGCAAGGCGATTGGCAGGACGACTCGGGGATTCCTGTCGCGGCCTTCGATCAGGCGAAATGGTCGACTTCGTTTCGCTGGCAGCGCCCGGAAGACCGATCGGTCTCTTTGGAAACAGTATTTTTCAGCCGAACCTGCTTTGAGCTCTACCGCCAGAGCAGTCCCGCCCCGCTTGGTTTCGGAATCCGGTTGTCAGCTGGAGCCCGCGCCGATCGACGACCTGATCGTGGCCATACCGCGGAAAGGGGACGGCGGCATTCCTCACTGGAGAATGCGGGCCAGCACGCTGCTCCCGCGCCGGCGGTGCTCGAACTGGAGACCCACCGCAGTTTTTGTCGCCGCGGGAACTTTACTTCCCGGCCGGCCCGCTGTTCTCCGTCGGGTGAGCACGCGCCTTTTTCCTGAGTTCGGCACGGGGCGACCGATCTTGACTGCCGAAGATCGCTTCGCCGGCTCAACCGATAGTGCGCTTTCCGGCGAAGGAACGGACGAGAACAAGCTCGTCGCAATCTGTCGGAGCGGAGCTTCAGGAACGAGAGGATAGAGCGCGGTTTTGCGCTCCTCCTCGCGGGCGAACGATAGAGACGGCACGGCAATCATCGCCGCGCCCCATCACTGGAAGTTGTTGAGGCGCAGACGACTTGCGCGAAGTCAGCCATGGCCACTGCGGGAACAAACTGACCCGGCGCGGCGTCGAAGAGAAGAAATTTCGAGGAAGCCGCGCTTGGGCGGAAGATCCTTATGCTTTCGCCCCACCGGGCGGGAGAAAGCGGCCTTGCTGCGGCTGCGCGAGGCCCTGCTCGTTCTCCTGGAAATCGTGCGCAGGCACATGCACGCACTGCCTGGGAGAGGCAGTGGCCGTGGTATCGCACAAGGCGGCGATTCGGTTGCCATCTCAGCTCGCTGCTTAGGTTCGATCCGCGCCGGTATCGTGATAATCTGATCAGTCTCCGGCGGCGCCCGAACATCATTGATTTCCGGGACGCCGCCAGCGCCGCCTCACCCTTTCAACGACACTTCGCATTACAGCTCGGTGGGAAATGCGATCCCCTGCGTGCCGTGCACGGCTCTCAAAGTGGTGGAACGAAGCGACGAACGCCGAACGGAGCAGGCTAGTCGCCAGCCTCATCGTTAGGCGATGAGCCAATCACGAAACACAGCCGCTAACGACCAGGCAAAGCTCGCCCCCGCCTCAGCTTTTCAGCACCACCATGGCGGTGATGGTGGAATCATCGGTTGCGGGAATTTTCATCAATCCTTATCTCGTGGCCGCGCAGCTGCAGAGTTCCGCGCTCATCGTCGCGGCCTGGGTGGCTGGCGGATTGATCACGCTCGCCGGCGGCTTCATCTACCGCGCGGAGCCTCGCGGCCGCACTGCCCGGTTGTCGGAGGGCAATACGCCTATCTTCGCGACGCCGCTGTCCCGCCGTCGCGGCTTCATTTACGGCTGAGATTGCTGCTGCTCGTAATTCAAACCGGCGGCATGGCCGCGGTTGCGGTCACGCTTCGCCCGTTATTTCCTCGAGCTGACGCACTGGCCGATCAGCGATTCGTTAGGCGCGGCGACGCATTGGCGTTGCTGACCGCGATCAACTGTCTCAGTGGCGCGCCGGCAGCCGGGTGCAATCGCTCATGACCGCAAGTGCGATCGGCGCGATCGCGATTCTCGAAATGGTTGCGTTCGGAAAAAGCGGCGGTTCGCAAATCCATTGGGCTCCTCTGCCCGACGAAACCGCTTTTCCCACGTTTCATTCTTAGTTTGCGGCGCGGCGATGACGCGCCGGTGTTGTTTGCGTATGGCGGATGGCAAACGACCAGTTTCCTCGCCGGCGAAGTCGGATGCTCCGCGCACTTTGCCCGCGCCATCATCCTCGGCGTCCTTAGGGTGATTGCGGTTTATGTCTCGGTGGACGCTCGCCTACCTCCACGGCCTCGGACCGCCGGAGCTCGCGCAAACGAAAACGCCCGCTTCCACCCTCATGCAAATTCGTTGAGCGGACACGGCGCGCAGCTAATTGCGGCCGGATGCTTTTCTGCTTTCGGATTTCTCGCTCAATCGATGCTGACGGCGCCGCGGGTTTACTTCGCGATGGCCAACGATGGTCTTTTCTTTCGCGCAGTTGGCCACGTCCATCCTCGCAGTCGCGTCCCCGTGATCGCGATGCGTGATTCAAGGCGTCTGGGCGATCGTGATTGCGCTCAGCGGCACCTACGCCCAGGTGATCAATTATGTAACCGTCGCGATGGATTCGATCTTGTCGGAGCTCACCGCGATTTGTCTCTTTGTCTTCCGCCGCCGCAATTCGCCTTCGGCCTTTGGGTCCCGGACATCCGTGGACAACGCTCTTTTCATCGCCGCCGAATGGCTGGTGGTTATCGCTCCCTTCGCACGATCCGCGACGCGCTTTCATCAGGCTCGATTTCGCCTTCCAGGCTGCCGGTGTATTTCTACTGGCGATGAATCCAGATCAGAAAACGTTCCAGCTACATGGAGTGGGCGAAGCGTTCCTCTGGCGCCCGATTCAATCTCGCGACCAGCGGCCTAACGAGTGTGCGATCACGGAATTCCCTCTGCGAGTGGGAGGAATTGGAGATCACCATGCCCGGCGGCTACGGCTATGCGCCCCTGTGCGAGCGGGATCGCCGAATCATGCAGCGCGTTCCGGTCGACTGCGTGGTCACGGCGGAAGGAACATCGCTGTCGAGACCATCTCGCCCTCGCCGCTCTCCTCGAACCGGGCGACGAAGTCATGCTCGAACGGCCGACCTACGGATTGCTGGCCGATTTGGCCCGCTATTTTGGCGCGACAGTGCGCCGGATCGAACGACGTCCGGAACATGATTTCGCGCTTTTTGCCTAACGAATTAGAAAGGATGATTACGCCGGCGACCCGGCTTGTTATCTTGACCAACCTGAACAATCCCAGCGGCGCCCTGATTCCAACCAGGACCTTGCGAGCCGCAGGTGAAATCGCCCGCAGCGTTGGCGCAATCGTCCTCGTCGACGAAGTTTATCTCGACCTTCTTTTCGATCAGCCGAGTCTCAACTTCCTTTTCGTTAGGCGAAAATTTCGTCGTCACCAACAGCCTCACGAAAGCTTACGGCCTAAAGCGGCCTCCGTTGCGGCTGGATCCTGGCCGCGCCCGAGCTCGCCCAACGCATGCGCCGGCTCTACGACCTCTTCGGGGCCAACGCCGCCCACCCGGCGGAACGAATGTCGGTCATGGCGTTCGATTATCTCGACCGGTTTCGCGAACGCGCGCGCCGCTTCCTGGAACCAAATCGCCGTTTGCTCGATGACTTCCTTGATGCCCATCCCGAACTGCCTTGTTTCCGCCCGCCGGCCGGCACGGTTTGTTCCACGGCTTCCCGCGGGCGAACCGGATTCCTTTTTCATCTGCTGCGCGCGAAATACGAAACATCGGTCGTGCCGGGAGAGTTTTTCGAAATGCCCCAGTATTTTCGGCTCGGAATCGGCGGTCCGACCGACGAAGTGCGACAGGGCCTTGAGCAGTTGGGTGCCGCCCTCGTCGAATTCCTCGCCCTAACGAATGCGGGCCCGCTTTATGTGCCGAACGAAGGCAAATTGATCGCGATCGTTCCGCCTAACGAAGCCGAGACGGCGCTCGCCGCCCTCCGCCGCAATTCATTAGGCCGGGGAAGCCGCGATCATCGGTGAGATCACGGCCGACCACCCGGATTCGGTCATTCTGAAAACCCGAGTCGGTGGCACGCGAGTGGTGGACATGCTCTCGGGTGAACAACTGCCGCGGATTTGTTGAGACAATCGCCTTCGCCGAGCGGCGGCAATTGGCAGCGGCAGAGCGAGTGTATGTTGAGCAAAGGATGAAACGCGTCTTCGGCCTGGAAACGGAATTCGGGATCACGGTTGATGGGATGGAATCGGTCGACGTGGTCGCAGAGTCGATCGAGCTGGTGCGCGGCTACACCGAGCACGGCGCGCTCGATGAAATGGGATTACGATCTCGAGGATCCGCACCGGGACGCGCGCGGTTTTCGCGCGAAGGAACTGTTACAGGACACGGACGAAGTCGGCCTATTTCGAATGGATCGGAACCGGCCCGCTCAGTTTCGAAGAGATAAAGAGCGACCTCGTGCTTAGCAATGGGGCGCGCTTCTACAACGACCATGCGCACCCGGAATACTCAACCCCGGAATGCACCACCCTCCGCGACATTGTTGCCCAGGATAAAGCCGGCGAGCGGATTCTGGCGGAGTGCGCCCGACGCCGAAATGAGAAGCTGCCTAACGGACACAATCGGTTCGCCTTTACAAGAACAACACTGACTTCTCCGGCCACAGCTACGGCTGTCACGATAACTATCTCATGCGCCGTGATGTGCCCTGGGACCGGATTGTCAGCGGCGTTCTACCGTTCCTGGTCACGCGGCAAATCTTCGCCGGTGCCGGGAAGATGGGAATCGAAGCGGAAAATGCCGGCGGCTTACCCGGGCACCTTTCAAATCTCGCAACGCGCGGATTTCTTTTCCGTGCTCGTGAGTATCGACACGATGAACCGCCGACCACTGGTCAACACTCGCGGACGAGCCGCATGCCGATGCGCGGCGACTATCGCCGCTTCCACGTTATTCTCGGCGACGCCAACATGAGTGAGTGGGCGACGGCCCTCAAGATCGGGACGACCTCGGTCGTGCTGGAACTGATCGAACAGGGTTTAGCGCCGGAGATTGAGATTGCTCAACCCATCGATGCGACCAAATCGATCAGCCGCGATCAGACTTATGATTGGATCATTGAGTTAACGGACGGTCGCAAGATCTCCGCGATTGATGTGCAGCGGATTTATCTCGTAGCGGCGCAGAACTCACTCAAGACCGCGACTCGGGTTGCAGATGGCTCCTGCACGAATGGGAAGCGGTCCTGGATGACCTCGAGCGGGACGTTCATCTTTGCCGCGATCGGATTGATTGGGTGGCAAAGAAGGAATTACTCGAGACTCTGCGCGCAGAAGAGAAACTCTCCTGGAGCGACCCGTGGCTGCAGTCGATCGACCTTGAATATCATAACATCGTCCCCGAAAGCGGGCTCTATTATGAGTTGCTCCGGCAGGAGCGTTTCGGCGCTTCCTTGAAGAAGGAGAGATCAAACGCGCGATCTTTAGTCCTCCAGCCGATACCCGGGCGTATTTTCGCGGGCGCGCGGTGGCCAAGTTTAACTCAGAGATCAGATCGATTCAGTGGGACGAGATGGTTTTCGCGAATGGCTCGGCCAAACACCGGGTGCAGTTGTCGCAGCCAGTAATAATCCGCGGCTCGCGGCGTTAAACACTGCCGCACGCGAGCTCGCGGACTATCAGGAATTTATCCGCACTGTTACGGCGCTTTAAGTCGCCGTGCGTTCACGCGGACTTTGAGACGATGACTTAGCCCTGACCCTTGCGGCGGGCGGCCCAGCGGGCCTTCATCATCTGGGAAAGCTTTCTCCGACCAGCGGCGCTAATCCCACCTTTTTGCGGCCTTTCTTAGCTGTTTTCTTTGCGGTTCCACCGCCACCACGGCGGCTTTAGCCCGGGCCCAACGCGCTCTGGCAGCGGCGGCGATGCGCGCGCGACCGGCAGCGGAAAGACCTCCCCGACGTTTCCGCCGGCCTCGGCGACCCACCAGCGGATGGGGCTGCTGCTGGCGGGGGCCGCCATGGAGCTGGCGGCGTGCTCTGCCTCCGAGCAGACTGTCTGTTGAGTCGACTATTGAGTTGGTCGATTTGGCGTCTTAGTGATACTGCTTCTTCCAGTTGTTTTACGGATAAGTCCATGGCGCAGTTATAAGCCATGTTGGAGATAGAAACAAGCACTCTTTGCGCTAACTGCAAAAAGATTTTCTAAGCCGATTTTCGGCTTTTTGGACTAGGAAATATCCTAGCCTAACGAGAGCAAGCGGAACTAGTCCCAGGCAATGAGGCGAAGCTCATGCGCCTGGAGTAAATGCGGATATGTCGGAATAACCCGAATGCTAAATCCATAGGTGCCACTTTCCGACGCCGGGATAACACCTTGGTAAACGTAATTGCCCTCGCTATCCAGACGCTGACTTTCCCCAGCGGAGTCACAGTTGGATGACGCAAAGTATCGTTCTCGGCCTCGCCGTGGTATGCCTCAACCCGGACATGTTTCGGATCGACGCCGCCAAGATGGACTTTGGCTGAAACCTGGAGCGACTCGCCCACCGGAACGCGTTGTCGATCCTTATTTCCGATCTGCACATCATCAATCCGCACCTGGGGCCAGTCCTTTCTCATCTGCGCCTTCCACTGACTCAGGGAAGTAGCCGCGCGCCAGCTATCGCGAGCAAACTCGGCGTGGGCCCTGGCCGCCGGAACATAGAGTCGCTCCGTGTATTCCTTTAACCATCCGATGGGTATTGAAAACCGGGGTGACGCTGCGGATGGACTCACGCATCAATTGAATCCAGGCAAGCGGCAGTCTGCCATCGGGCTTGGCGTAATAGAGCGGAATGATCTGGTTCTCGAGCAGCTGATAAAGGCTGGAAGCATCGACCTCGTTTTGGAAGTCACCATCCCCTTCGGTGATCTCGGCCCCGATCGCCCACCCATTCTTGCCATTGTAACTTTCGCACCACCAGCCATCGAGCACGCTGAGATTCAGACCACCATTAGGTGGCAGCTTCATCCTGCTGGTGCCGCTCGCCTCCAACGGACGGCAGCGGGTTGTTCAACCAAAGATCGACTCCTTGCACCAGCCGGCGCGCGATGTAGGTGTCGTAATCTTCGACAAAGACGATCCGGTTATGGAACCCGGTCTCCCGAGTCAGCTTGTAAACTTGTTGAATGAGAGCTTTGCCGCCCTCATCCCGCGGATGCGATTTGCCGGCAAAAACAAACTGCACCGGCCGGGCCAGATCATTGACCATCCGCAGTAACCTGTCCGGGTCACTAAAAGTAACGCACCCCGCTTGTAAGTGGCGAACCGGCGGGCGAAACCAATCGTCAGAATTTCCGGATCGAGGATCGAATTGACCGACCGAATTGCCTCCGGCGATTCACCCAGTCGCAGACGCCGGGCGCGACCCGGTCACGAACAAAGTTAACCAGGCGGAGCTTTAGTTTTTGATGAGTCTCCCACAACTCGGCATCCGGGATCTCAATGACTCCGCGCCAGAAATCGGGCTCGGTGAGATGTTCTTCCCACGCGCCGAGATATTTGGTGTAAAGCGCGGAAAACTCCGGGGCCATCCAGGTCTTGGTGTGAATACCGTTAGTGATGCTGGTGATTGGCACCTCATGGGTCGGCACTCCCGCCCAGACATCCTTCCACAAGGCCTGGCTGACCTGGCCGTGCAACCTTACTCACCCCGTTGGCGTGCCGGCTCATGCGCAGAGCCAGAATGGTCATGCTAAATGTCGGCATCGGGTCAGTGCTGGTCTGGCCGAGCCGGAAGAGTTCATCGAATGGAATCTTCAGCTGGGCCGCGAAATCGGTGAAATAACGCACCATCATTTCCCGCGGAAATGAGTCATTCCCGCCGGGCACGGGCGTGTGGGTGGTAAAGACATTGGCGGAAGCGACAACCTGGTGAGCCGAATAGAAATCGAGGTTGTGTTGGGTCACATGCAGACGGATCCGCTCCAGCGAAAGGAAGGCAGAGTGCCCTTCATTCATATGAAAGACTTCCGCTTCCCGTCCCAAGGCACTTAAGGCCTTAACCCCACCAATCCCGAGGACAATCTCCTGTCGCATTCTCATCTCCAAATCACCGCCATATAATTCAGCGGTAATCAATCTGTCCTCGGCGTTGTTTTCCGGAGTGTCGGTATCGAGCAGATAGAGATTGATCCGGCCGACGTGCAGCTCCCAGATCTTGGCAAAAACTTCCCGTCCGAGCAGCGGAACAGCTACAAGCAGAATCTGGCCATTCCGCTGGACTTCGCGGATCGGAAGATGATGGAAGTTCTGATTAAGGTTGATCGCTTCCTGACCGCCATCCTTATTGATCTGTTGCTTGAAATAGCCATGACGATATAGCAGTCCGACCGCGACAAAGTTCAGATCGAGATCACTCGCGGACTTGCAATGGTCTCCGGAAAGGATTCCCAGGCCCCCGGAATAATTCGGGATCGACTCATGGAAGCCAAACTCAGCCGAAAAGTAAGCGATCGGCTTCGTAATCTCACTCCCCGGCCCTTTCTTCCCGTAAGTGTCCTTCGCTTGAAAGGTATTCTTGTAGGCGCTGTGGACTTCCGCGAGTTCGCGCAGGAAGACTTCGTCCTGTGAGACTTCTTCCAGCCGGGCCTGACGCGAAAGCTGGAGCATGCGCGTCGGGTTATGATTCGTCCGGTGCCAAAGTTCCGGGTCGAGATGACGAAAGAGCCGGCGGGCTGATGGCTCCCAGGTCCACTAGAGGTTAACGACCATCTCCCGCAAAGGCTCGAGCTTTGGCGGGAGATTAGGGATGACGTTATAAGTCTTAATGTTCGGCATGACGTGGAAAGTGGGGCCTGAAAGGCACTAAAGGGCAGAAGTCTGGCAGCAAAATCCGCTCCAGCAAGCGTTCCATTCCCGCCTTTCTTGCTTCCAGGCGGTCAGGGCGGTGGCAAGCCGCCGCTCTTTGCTTGTTTGCGGATCAACTGGTCCGGGGCCGGGCCTGGCGAAGTCCTTTGCCTGGAGAGAACCAACCCAAGCGCCACTCCGGTAGCAAACCCACCGAGGTGCGCCGCCAGACTTACCTGCGGGGTCGAGAGATCGTAGATCGTCTCCAACGCGACCATCATCAGGATCATGCGCAGCCTTTGTCCGGCGCGTGGGGATTGTCGATCCCGAAAAAGTAACCCGGCCAGAATCCCGATCACCCCCATGATGCATCCCGAAGCGCCAACCAACTCATTGGGTTTGGTCCAGTTAAGCCAACGCAGAGTCAGCACCCAAACCCCCGCCCCCACGCCGGTGACAAGATAACCGAGCAGGAACTTGAATCCGCCGATGAGTCGTTCCAACTCGGGACCAAGAAGATAGAGCGCAAGAAGATTGACCCCGAGATGAAGCGCTCCGTAATGCAGGAAGGGAGAGGTCAGCAATCGCCAGTATTCATGCCTAACGAGCACGGTCTCCGACTCGAGCGCGCCCAACGAGATGCAGCGTGCCGCCGTTGGTCCCGCCGCCGAGGAGAAGTTCGACTCCAAACATGACCAGGTTCGCGATGATCAACGCCCAAACCACCGGCGCGCTGGCAACCGTCCTCGCGCCCGCCGAACTCCGATCTTTTTCGGAAGCAACGAGCAATCGTTTGAGGAGAACTTCAGTGGATGGAGATGGTGGCGTCGTGGGCGGACTCGTTGCCAGTCGCCGATCGATCGATCGCCGAAGCACCGCATCTCTGGTTTTTCCGCACAAACGGGCGAGGCGCGCGCGACCAGTTTCCTCGCGACCCATGGCCAGCTCGGCGGTGGCGATCCAGAACTCCCGCCGTTCTGGCGCCACTTTCTGAGGCGCCCGGAAAACAGCCTAACGAGAAGGGAAGTCTTTCCGGAAAAAGCCAGAACCAGCGCGAGGTGAGTCGGCGCCACTTCGCTGTGCGCGCCCACTTCATAAATCAAGTCATCCCGCGCGCCGGTCTCGCCTAACGATCGCAAGTAGAGCCCGTAAACTGCCGGGTTACTTAAGACTCGCGGATCGCCGCGGCCCCATTGCTTTAAGCCGCTCCAGTTTTCGGTCAAAGCAAACGTGAGCGCGGTCGCATATCGGCCTGCCGGAGTATCGGCCTGCCGCTCGCCAGCAAGTCGATCGAGCGCCAGATCAGCGCCCGCGCGCCGCCAACTCCAGTAAGGAAAGCGAGCGCGGCCCGATAAGGCGAATCATTCCAGGGATGAAAAATTTGCCTGACGATTGCCAGCCAGCGCGCCCGGGCAAAATGCTGCCCGAGAAGCGCGCCCTCGATCCAGTGTTCGGCGACCGAGGGCAAGACGAGGAGCAGTGCCCAGAGGATTTCCCCGACGTAACCCGCGATTCGAGGCACGACGAGCCAGCCCGGCGCCGCAGGCCAGAAGGACAACCATGGCCGCAAGTCTCCAGCCACGGTTGCGTGGGTTACGCAGACGGATGATTCGCGCCCAGAGGATGAGGGCGGAGGCGACCGCGATAAAAAGCAGAAGATAATTGAGATCGATCAATGGCGAGTGAGCACCGAATGGCAATGCACGTCCGTCGTTTCGCCTTTTTGTCAAACTCCCGCGCCGAGCGCGCTTTCGACCTTCACGGCTCATCTCACTTCGGCCATATTGCGGCCATGCGACTCACTGCCACTAACTATCTGGATGTGATTTCTTCGTGGTGTTTCTGGGCGACTCCTGCCTGGCAGGAACTGCGCGCCCGCTATCGTGACCAGGTCGACTTTAATTGGAAGATCGCCCTCATGGACAAAAGTGGGCTGCCACCCACTCGAGCGCACACGGAATGGGCACATATCGGCGCAGCGGAATGCTGATGCGCTCTCCCTTTATGTTAGACACGAACTGGGTTGAGGAAGGACGCGCGAGAGTATCCCGAGCCAAATTGCGTCGCCGAAGCCGCCCGCGATCTCGGAGTGAAGGACGATCGCGCCTGGGTCGCGCTGAGTAACGCCGAACTGCGCCGGGGATTGAAAATCGCCGATTGGAAAATTGCCGCGAAGGTGGTTGCGGATGCGACCGGAATCGATCAGGCGCGATTACTCGAGCGCGCACATTCGCCGGAAATTGACGCTCGAGTCCGCAAGACGACAGCGGAATTTCGATGCCCTCCAGGTCTCCCAGCGTCCAACAATCGTGATCGATTCGCCGATTGGCGATCGTGCCGTCTTTTCCGGTTTCGCGAAAATCGCGCCGCTGGCCGCGACGATCGATGCGATGCTCGATGACATTGTCGGCTATCGAAGCGCACGCGGCGCATTTCGGTTCACTCGCCGCCATGAGCTAATGGTTCAGAAACACCTTGCGAGTTCAGCGATGTAGGATACAACTTCCCCTCGGTTCGGGTTATGCCGCGGACCGGTCCGCGCGCTGCTCGCAGGCGCGCAGATTTACGAGTGCGCCGCGCTCTCCAAAGTGGGGAACGCGACGGGAGATTGCGATGGATTAGAACGACGGCGTCAGTCTCACTCCCTCGTCGCCGGCCCGGAGATTAACTTATTCTGCAACAACAAATTCGTGTAAACGGCCGGATTCGCGCGCGCGAAGTCCGCGTCATTCTCGGTGCCAGCGGCGAGCAACTCGGCGTCATGAAATTATCCGAGGCCATTAAGCGGGCCCAAGGCCATGGGCCTCGATCTGCGTGGAAGTCGCGCCGACCGCCAATCCGCCAGTCTGCAAGATCGTCGACTTTCGGAAAATTCCGTTACGACATCTCGAAGCAGGAGAAGGATCGGCGCTCGGCCGGAACGAAGCTGAAGGAAATCAAATTCCGGGTCAACATCGACGATCACGATTACCTGACGAAAATCCGACACGCTGAGGAGTTCTTCGACAAGGGCAACAAGGTGCGAGTGCAATTGCAATTCCGCGGCCGCGAAATGGCTCATCAGGAATTTGGGATGCAGCTGATGCGACAAAGTGCGCGATGACCTGACGACGATGGCGCAGGTGGAAATGGAACCGAAGGCCGCCGGGCGCAACATCACCATGACGCTCTCGCCGCTTCCGGCGGGCAAACGCAAACGACGGTTCGCTCCGGTCGAAGAAGCGTTGCTGGATGAGGCTCCATCCGCCAACGCCAACAGTTAGTGGTCAGATTTTCCGCCGCAACGGCCGGATTGAATTGACCAGTTTCCGCAGCCCCAGCTCGAGCCGGGTCTTTACCGTGCCCAACGGCGTCCGGGTCAGGGTCGCAATTTCGCGGTGGCTGCGTCCTTCAAAAACGAAAGCTTAATCACTTCACGCTGAAAAGGGGGAGCAGGTTCATTTGTCGCGCGAGGAATCGGCGCAGGTCTGACCGCACCAGGTCTTCAGCGGTTCGATTCCGCGACCACGATTCCGGGTGACGGTCGATGTAGCGATTCGAAGCGCTCCTTTGCCCGGCTGTATGCCTGGCGGCGACGCAGGCGATCAATCGCCCGACGCCGCGCCAGGGTTACCACCCAGCCAAGAGGTCGACCCGCTTTGGGCGAATAATTTTCCGCCTCCTTCCAAATCTGAAGAAAGATTTCCTGGAGGACATCGTCCGCTTCGGCTTCTTCGTGCACCACTCGCACGACCACCGCCTTGACCGTTTTCCCATAACGCTGATACAACTCTCGAAGTGCCAGTTGCCGGCGATCGGTGATCGCGCGCATGAGCGTTTCGTCAGAAGCGGCCGCCAGGCCAACGGTGTCGATTAACGGCTGAATCATGATCCCCCAGCCTCCGTGCAGCCGTGACCACCACGACCGGCCGGACTTCAATCTGGATTCAGGAAACCGAGCGACAATCGGAGCCGGATTGGTTCAAGACCTAAGAAAAAGCCTTAGTCCGATCAACCGCTCGCCAGCGCGAATGATTCGCCTGCGCCCGCCAATCGCACTGATTCAATCCGCTCTGCCTTGATTTGCCTAACGAGTCGTGATGCCGGGGACGATCTCGACATGAAACGTTTGTTTCGACTTTTCCCGTCCGTAGCTCAGTTCGGCAGTGTAGTCCCCGGTCGGGACAAACTTCTTCGGGTCATCGCCGCCGTATTTGATTCGCAGATCTTCGGTCAATCGCAGATCCCAGTTAACGCGATTCAACCCCGGGGTGACCGTCGGCTTCAAGTTTGCTACCGGTTGGCCGTTGGCATCCGTAATCGAAATTTTCACTTCGTCACCGGTGAATTCCCGGATCCAAAAGGTAAGGAACGCGCCTTCCGGCGGATTGTCGCCGCGATAAACGCCTTTCCCATTCCAATCGACAAACCCGCGAGCAGATAAAATCCCTGCAGCGTTGGGAACCGGAAAGAGCTGCGCCAGCTTCGCCATTACCTCGGGGTGAGTTCGCGAAAAGGCCGTGCATCATCGAGCACTGCGAGGCTGCGCCCGTGGGTGGCAATGACGAGATCATTGCCGTGCGCGGATGAATCTGGAGATCATCCACTCGAACGTTAGGCAAATCGCCTACCCGCACCCAATGCCGACCGGCATCGAAAGAAGCGAAAAGGCCGAAATGGGTGCCGGCATAGAGCAAATTCTGATTCACCGGATCCTCGCGCACCACTTCCACGGGATCGTTAGGCGGAAGTCCCTCTCCGACCACGTTCTGCCAGGTCTCTCCCAGGTCGGCGGTGCGCAGAATAAACGGGCGATCATCGCCGCTCGCGATAGGCGTTGGTGACAACGTAGGCGACCTTCGCGATCTTTCGCGCCCGGCTCGATCCGCACGATCCATTGACCGCGCACGGGCTCGGGAAGTTTTGCCGTCAGCTCGTTCCAGTTCTTTCCGTCATTCTGCGTCACCCAGAGCCGGCCATCGTCGGTCCCCGCCCAGAGGAGACCGGCTTTCACGGGCGACTCGGCTAACGAATAAACGACGCCGTAATTTTCGGCCCCGCTTCCGGCCGCGCTGATCTTGCCCGGCTCATTGCGGGTCAGATCTGGGCTGATGATTTCAAAGTGTTCCGCCTTATCCGTTAGGCGAAAAACATGGTTGCCCGCGAGATAGAGCACGCCGGGCTGATGCTGGCTGCCGATGAGGCGGCGCATTCCAGTGAAAACGATAACGTTCCTGTCCTTCCGCGGCTTCCGGGCGCAGGCTCGCGCTTTTCGCCGGTGCGCAGATTGATCCGATGAATGAAACCTTCCTGGCTTTCGGCATAGAACACGTCGTGATCGGCCGGATCGAAGACGACATAAAATCCGTCGCCGCCTTCGAGCGCGCAGTCCAATCGGAATTGCGAATTCCCTCTTTGCTCGCGACCTGGCTCGGCCCGACGAAACTCTCGTTGTCCTGCAAGCCGCCGGCGATCGCGGTAAAACGGCTGCGTGTCATCGAGAGTGATGCGGTAAAATTCGCCCGCCGGAAATCGATTGAGATGTTCCCACGCCTTGCCGGCGGCGTAGCTTTGATAAAGACCGCCGTCGGTCCCGAGCAGGAGCCGCTGACAGACCGGCGGCTTCGGCGGCTTGTTTTGTCTCCTCTGGCTTTGGCGGTTTCGGCGCGCGGCGCGCTGCCCGGCTGGATCGCAAGCGCATGACAATCGGGATGCACCTTCTCGGAAAGATCTTCGCGAAAATTTTTCCCGCCGTCATCCGGAGACGAGCAGCGCCATGCCGAGCACATAAACGCGCTGATCGTTCGCCGGATCGATCCGGATCTGGCTGAAGTAGAACGGGCGCGGATTGATGTCGCTCATCCGGGTCCATTTTTCACCGCCGTCATCGGACCGATAAACACCACCGCGCCGGCTGTGAATATCGCTGATATCGCTCGCGCCACCTTCATCGCTTTGCACCACCGCCATCGACCGATCTTCGGTTTGCTCGCCGAGACGGCGAGACCTGATCCGACCTGTCAGGCTGGGTAAACCGCCGCCACATTTCTTCCAAGTCGTCGCCGCCATCGGTGCTCTTGAAAATTCCCCGACATCGTTGCCATTCGTTGCCGATCACGCCGTAGGCAAACGACCACGGCGTGCGCTGGCGGCGCGTAGAGCGTGGCGTAAACGATTTCGGGATTCGATGGATCGATCACGACGTCGCCACAGCCGGTCGCGCATGTCGTCAGGCGACGACGCCGTGCAAGACGCGCTTCCAGGTCTTGCCGCGCATCGGTCGTCTTGTAGAGACCGCGCTCGCCGCCGTCTTTCCAGAGATGTCCCATCGCCGCGACGTAGGCGACTTCCGGTTTGGTCGGATGAACAACACGGGCAATCGCGCGACTTTCGCGCAAGCCCACATTAAAGAGCGGCAGGCCCCCACACGGCGTACTCCAGGAGGACGTGATAGCCGAAGACGAGATGCGAGAACGCGCCGAAGACCGCGAGCGCGAGCAGGCGGCGGACATAGCGCGGCACGAACGCCGCGCCGCGCCGCCTCCGCTCGTCGGAGCTTGCACGGGCGAAGCCGATCCCGAACAGGATGCCGAACATCGTCCAAAACCGCTCTTCGAAAAAGAGCACGACGATCCGCTGGGCATGGCGGAGGCGACCGCTGACTGGTCCGCGGCCGCATGGTCGTTGAAATGCACGAGGAACATGCCCAGGAGCGCGATGCCGCGCAGCACATCGAGCACGTCGAGGCAGTTCCGATGCGCCGGCGCCGTCCGGTGCAGTGGAGACCGGCGAAGCCGTCATGTGGGACTGATATGGATTCTAGTCGTTGACATCGAGCCGCTGCGGCTCGCGAATCTTCGCATGGCCTGAACGTATAATCCCGGCAATCGTCAGCGACATCCTCTGATGTTCACGAATCGCTCACGCGTCGGCGACCGAGTGACGTTGACTGCGCGTGCGCGGCTGAGGTGGTCGTGCCCACTGATCATCCGGCTGCCGCGCCACCACGTCGTCCGCATCCTGACCCGCGGCAAGAGCTGTCGCGGGCTCGGTCACGCGCGCGGACGCCGGGCCGTCGTTCGATGGCGGCCCTCCGGCGCCCGCCGGATCTGACACGGATGTCCATCAAGCCTGAGCGCGCAGACGCAGGGCTGATCGCCTCGCCAAGCGCTTCGGCGCTCGAGAAGCCTGCGCCACACTCGATCTAGGCGTTCGAGCGACGCCGTCGCGTCCGCGCCGCCCGGCTTCGCTGCGGCCTTGCGCGACGCGGGGATCGCCGCCGCGCCGGCGCTCCTGGCGTGACGTGCCAGCGCCTTCCGCGACGCCGCCGCTCGTCCTTCGTGTTTCAGCGCGCCTGCCGGACCGGCGCGCGAGCGCTTGGCTGACGGTCGCGTGTGGTGGCGGCCGGCGCGGCTCGCCGACGCCGCGCTGCGCTTCGTGCTGGCCTTCGCGCTCGCCGGTGGCCGCCCCAGCTTCACGCGCCGCGCGCGCTGGCGCCTTCGATAAGCCGATGGCGATCGCCTGCTTGGTCGAGCGCGCGCCGTGCTTGCCCTCGCGGATGTGATGGATCTCCTCGCGGATGAACTCGCCAGCCTGTGTCGACGGCGCCTTTGCCCTCGCGCTTCGTCGCGCCGCGCCCGTTTCAAGGTTTCCTTTTCTGGCATCAATCCCTCCTCAAAGTCTGCCCGACCAGCGGTCGCACGAGGTCAGCCAGGCTTGAAAAACTGAACGGCGCGCTCGTGCTTTCCGCGGCGCTCCGGCTCCTGAACGTGCCGAGGTTCCGGCGGCGCCCTGTCTTCGGGTCGACCTTGCGCGAATACAATCGATACGAACCTGTTTTCAATTTGCGGATCATTGGCCCTCCAATGGCCCAACCTGCGATTGCTTGCAAGTCACGTGACGCGTCCGTTGACTGTGCCGTTAATATCCCAGCCAGAGTGTGCGTATGCACGGACCGATCGGAAAGATGCTGACCGTCGAGGGCAAGCGCGACGAGCCTCGCTCGACATCCTGCTCAAGGCGACGGGCCGCATGCCTGGCTGTCACAGCTACGTCGTCGCCGATGACGTCACCGACGCGAACGCGATCTGGATTACCGAGGTCTGGGACACCAAGGGAGAGCCACCGATGCGTCGCTGTCGCTGCCCGCCGTAAAGGAGGCGATCGCGAAAGCGCGGCCGCTGATCGCCGGCTTCGGCGATAGCGTCACCACGACACCGGTGGGCGGCGTCGGGTTGGTTTGAGGATGTTCGATTCCACCACAAAGTCGCCGCCGTCACTGGTGCCGGATCCGGGATCGGCGCGGCTATCGCGTCGTTGCTGGCCTGTCAAGGCGCACGCTGCATCGCGCTCGACCGGAACGACAGCGCGAATGCAACGGTCGACGCCATCCGCGCGAACGGCGGCGACGCGGCCGCCCGGCTTTGCGATGTCGCGGATCCCGACGCCGTCGCGCGGACGTTCGACGAGATCCACCACACCTTCGGGGGCCTCGACATCCTCGTCAACAACGCCGGCATCGCCCACGTCGGCACCATCGAAAACACGACGCCTGAAGATCTCGATCGCTCGTACGCGGTGAATGTCCGTGGTGTGTTCCTCGTGCGCGCAGGCGGCGGTCCGCATCATGTTGCAGCATGGCGGCGGCGCCATCGTCAACATGGGCTCAATCGCGTCGCTCGTCGGCGTGCCGGAGCGCTTCGCCTACTCGATGACCAAAGGCGCGGTGCTGACAATGACGATGTCGATCGCGCTGGACTACGTGAAGCGCGGCATCCGCTGCAACTGCATCTGCCCAGCGCGGATCCAGACGCCGTTCGTGGAAGGGTACCTGCGCGAGCACTATCCGGGACCGCGAGGACGAGATGCGGCGCGCGTTGGAGGCCTATCAGCCGATTGGGCGCATGGGGCACACCGGAAGAGGTTGCCGCGCTGGCGCTCTATCTCTGCTCCGACGAAGCGGCGTTCGTCACCGGTCAGGCCTACCCGATCGACGGCGGCGTCCTGGTCGCATGACATCCTGCGCGTGGCCGCGGCCGTCCAGGCCACGTCCGATCGTCAGTGATCGGCGCGGGCGGAATCGTGCGGACAGCGCATCTGCCAACGTACGCGAACTCTTGATTTTCCGGTCGCCGGCATGTTCGACGTGCGGGCCGACGCCGCGCAGCGACCGTGCGACGCCTTCTCGATCGCCGACGGTGTTCCCCGACGCTCGACGCGACGGCAGCCGACAATGCGATCTTCGATCATCGCCGTCCCCGGCGATCAGATCCTGTCGATCCTCGCCAGGCTTCCGCGCGGCGCCGCCGTGCTGATCCAGAAAGCCGATGGGACCGGATCTCGCGACGGCTCCGCGCGATCCGCGCCTGCTGCCGCGATCGCGGTCTGACCGCCGCGGTCAACTTTCAGCTGCGCTTCAGCCCGAACGTGCTCGCGCTGCGCGATCTGCATCGCGCGCGACGAGCTGGGCGCCGATCGTCGATGTCGACGTCCGCATCGTCATCGATCAGCCGTGGCATCTGCTGGACGTTCCTCGAAGACGGCGCCCCGGCTCGAGGTGCCGTACCACTCGATCCACTATCTCGACGCGATCCGCTGGCTCGATCGGCGAACCCGACGGCGTGTACTGCCGCGTCGTCCGCCATCCGTCGCTGCCCGAGCTTCGCCGACACGCGCAGCTCGATCATCCTCGGCTACGGCGACCGCATCCGCTGCTCGCTGACGCTGAACCACACGCACCGCGCCGGGCCGCGCTACCGCGCGTCGCAGATGATCGTCGAAGGCATGGGCGGCGCCGCGCGGCTGACGTGGGGCGTGAACCTCGACTATCCCGCCGGCCCGCCGGACACGATGGAGAGTCGCGCGCGGCGGCGAGTGGTCGGACGTGCCGCTCCGCGGATCGTGGTTCACGACGGCGTTCGAAGGACCGATGTCGAACCTGCAGCGGTTCGTCGCCGGCGAAGATCGCGCGCTCGTCAGCGGCCGTCGACGACGCGATCAAGACGATGGCGCGTCGTCGAGGCGTGCTACACGTCGAGCGCGACCGGCGGACGCCGAACCGGACACGATGTAGGCCGACTGAGCCGACCTCAGCGATCCTACGCTCGGCTGAAGCAGTCTGCCGCGGACGCGTTAGCCTGCGCACGCGCGCGCGCGACGCTGGCGACGACCTGCCGCGCATTCGCGGTGATCACGTCGAAGCGGCCGCTCATCGATCGCCTTCGCGTCGAGCAGCGGCCGATCCCACATCCGACCGCGACCGCGCCGGCGCGGATCCAGTCGCCGGCGTTGTCGAGCGTCACGCCGCCGGTCGGCATCAGCTTCACCTGCGGCAGCGGCGCGCGCACGTCCTTGATGAACTGCGGGCCGAGCGCCGTCGCCGGAAAGACCTTGACGATGTCGGCGCCGCACTCGTGCGCCGCGAGGATCTCGGTCGGCGAGAAACAGCCCGGGCATCGCCGGCGACGTCGCGCTCGTGGCACGCGGCGATGACGTCGGGCCGAAACACCGGGCCGACGACGAACGACGCGCCGGCGTCGATGACCGCGCGCGCCGTGGCCGCGTCGGTCACCGTGCCGGCGCCGAGCAGAAAGCCGGCCGGCAGCGTCGGCGCGAGCTCGCGGATCAGCTCGACCGCGCCCGGCACCGTCATCGTGACCTCGAGCGCGCGGACGCCGCCCTCGCGCCATCGCGTCCACGACGGCGCGCAGCTTGCGCCGGATCCTTCAGCCGGATGACGGCGACCACGCCGAGCGCCTCGACTCTGCGCCGTGACCGCCGCACCGTCTGCTCATGCGCCTCGTCCTATCAGCCGCTTCAGAAGACCAGTTTGAACGCGAGCTGGATGTCGCGCGGCAAGATTGCGTCTGGCTCGTCACCTTACCGAAATCCGCGTTGGTCGGATCGGTGTTCGGGTTGGCGAACACCGGCTGGTTGAACGCGTTCAGCAACTCGACGTGGAACTGGGCGCGGACCCGGCCGCTCGCCCGCACCTGCTTGATGACCGAGATGTCCCACAGGTTGAGCCTGGACTCGCGCAGGCCGTCGACCTTCGACGGGAAGTACCGCACGTTGTTGACCAGCCGGATCCGCGTGTCGGCGCGCTGCTTCACCGGATCGTCCACGCCGTTGGTCTGGACGGCGGCGTCGTGGAAGTAGAAGCCGCTGATGTCGAAGACCGGACTGTTCGTGTCGCCCGAGTAGTCGCGTCTTCAGCGTGGCTGAGATCGCCGCTGAAGTAGACGTTGCGGGCGTTGAAGTCCACCGGCTGTCCACTCTGCATCTGGCCGATCGCCTGCACGCTCCATCCGCCGATCGAGCGCGTCGGTGAGGCCCGTTGCGCGTTCGGCGGCCCAGCTGCCGGCCGCGGCCGAACGGCAGCTCCAAGATGCCGCTCATCGTCACGCGGTGCGGCACGTCGGCGGCCGACACGCGCTCTTCGTACGTCAGGGTCGAACGGATTCAGTTTGAACACGCGCTCGGTGAATCGCGACCAGGTGTAGCGCCGCGAGCACGCGTGTAGCCGTGCGTGAACCGCTTCTCGACCTTGAACTGCGCCGAGTTGTATCGGCTCGTGCCGTCGTCGTCGAACGTGCGGACGTTGCCGAACTGCGGATACGGACGCAGCAGCTGCGACCGCGCGATCGGTCGCGGCGTTGAAGCTCGTGCCGGGCAGCAGGCCGCGGAGCGGGTTCGGCACGAGCGCGGCGAGGAAGTCGATGGTCGCCTGATCGCGCGACACGGCTCGTCGAGAGATACTGCGCTCGGGATGCCGTTGAGATCGATCTCGCCGGCCTGGCCGCCGCCGCCGGTCGTCAGGTTCCACCGCGGCTGCCGGTGTAGCCGCGCCTCGACCAGCCACTGGTTCGGCAGCTCGCGCTGCACGCTGATCAGGTAGCGCATGTTCTGCGCGTTCTTGAAGTCGATGCGGCACGAACCGCGCGCCCGACGCGTTGTTCAGATCCTGGCCGAGGAACGTGTCGGCGCCGCGCGACGAGCCCGGCTGGCAGCGGCGACGCCGCTCGGAAACGGATTGGCGAGCGTTGGCGTTGAACGTCAGGCCGAGGTCGTTTGACGGAACGATCGTCGTGGTCTGCGAGAAGCCGGGCTGGAAGTTGCCGGAGATGATGAACGGGACGGTGTAGACGCCGCAGCCACCGCGCACGCACCGTCGATTCGCTCAGCTTGTAGGCCAGCCCGACGCGCGGCTGCGAGGTTGTTCTTGTCGGCATTCCAGAATCCGGGATTCGCGTCCGGACGCGAACTGCAGCCCGCCGCGCACGCTGAATGCCGACGGCGCGATCTGCGGAATCGGATTGCGCGGCGTAGGCGGCCTGTGACCGCCGACGTCGATGCTGATCGGCGGCGTTCGGGATCGAACCCGCGCACGTTGCGGTTCTCGGAGTCGCGGGTCGCGCCCTTCGTATTCGTAGCGCGAGGCCGAGGTTCAGCGTCAGCCGGTCGGACACGCTTCCAGTCGTCCTGCACGAACACGCCGTGATACGGCGTGATGTTCAGGCGCGAGCGCGTTGACGGTCGATCGTGCCCGCCGGTCGGGTAGCCGAGCAGGAACGTCGCGAGATCCTGGCCGAACGTGCCGCGCGGAGTTGTCCTGCTGGCGCGTGAACGCGCGCGTTGTTGCGGAACACGTACTTCGCCGGCCTGCGCGCCGAGGTTCGAGCCGAACTCACCGTAGATGCGCCAGATCGTATCCGGCGCGGAGCGCGTGGTTGCCGGCGATGCGGGTGAAGCGTCGGCTGGAACGAGTAGATGCTGTGGTTGGTCACTGCCGACGAGGTTCTCGCCGAGGTCGAGAACTGATCGAAGTCGAAGTGCGGAAAATAGCTCGCGCCGCCGAAGAGGCCGACCACGGCCGGCGAGAACCCGAGCGACGCGGGATCGAAGATGCCTTCGTGCTGTCGGACGTTCGGCTCCTTGAAAGCGCTGCCACCCGCCGCGCACGTCGAGCAGCGTGTGCGGCGTCATCGATGTAGACGTGATCGTAGGTGACGCCGTCGTTCGTCCGGAACAGGAAGTTGCCGCTCGGGACGATGCCGTTCACCTCGCCGTAGATGGCGTTGCGCGACTCGCGGCGGTCGTTGCGCGTGTAGCGCACGAACACCTGCTGCTTGTCGGTGAGCCGGTGGTCGACGCGGCGTCGACACCGAGTAGAAGTCGTCGTTGCGCGGGTTCACATAGAAGAAGTTGTTCCGGCCCTGGTTGTCACGCGGCCTGGTTGGGCAGCGGATAAGACTTCAGCGCGGCGGCGGCGATCGGGATTGATGCGGTTCGGCCGGGATGATGTTGCCGGAGAACGGCTGCGCGCACGACGCGGCGCGCCGACCTGCTGCGCGGTGAGCGGGTCGTAGATGATCGTTGCCCTGCGCGAGCAGCGCCGAGAAAGTCGCCGTTGCGCATCGCCTGCGTCGGCACCGTCTGCGGCAGCGGCTCGGGGAACGTGTCGTACGAGCCATTCGACCGCGCCGAAGAAGAACGTGCGATTTGGATCGCGATCGGCCCGCCCGAGATAGCCGCCCGGCCGGTTGTAGTTGAGATCGCGGCTTCGCCGCGCCGGTCTTGTCCACGAAGAAGTCGGTCGCCGAGAGCTCGTCGCGCCGCAGGTAGTAGTAGCTCTCGCCCTTTGAGGCTGTTGGTGCCGCTCTTGAGCGTCACGTTGACGACCGGCGCCCGCGGTGTGGCCGTCGGCGGCGTCGAAGCTCGCGGTGCCGACCTTGAACTGCTGCACCGCGCCAGCCGGCGGCACGAACGCGACGCGCCGGCCGCTGGTCATGTTCGGCGATCCATCGAGCGTGAACTCGTTGCCGCCGCTGGCGCCGTCCGCGTTGATGCCCGACGTGCCGGCGTTGTCGAACGGCCGCGAGAACTTCAGGTCGCCGGTGAACGCCACGCCGGGCACCAGCCGCGACAGCACGAACGGATTGCCGTCGGAGAGCGGCATCAGCGCGATGCGCTTCTCGTCGATCACCTGCCCGGCCGACGCCGACCCCATCTCGAGCAGCGGCGACTGCGCGGTGACGAGCACGGTTTCTTCGATCGCCCGTACGTCCATGCGCGAGATCGCAGCGTGAGCCGATCGCCGATGCGGACCTCGATGCCGTCGCGCGCGATTCTTCTTGAAGCCGGCGAGCTCGACCACCACCGAGTACTTGCCCGGCGGCGAGATGCGGAATCGTGTACGCACCTTCCGTGTTCGGTGACGGTCGTCGAGCCGACGTTGGTCGCGACGTTGGTCGCGGTCACCGTGACGCCGGGCAGACCGCCCGCCGGACATGTCGCTGACGCGCCCGTGATCGCGCCCCTGGAGATCCTGCGCGGCTGCGCCGGCGGCGGTCAGCGCGCACATCGCCAGCGCCAGAACGCCGCGCCGCAGACGGATCGTGCGCTCATACCCAGCCTCCTCTCAACGCTGTCAGCAAACCCGTCAACGTCTTACAACACGGCCGGTCGGCTCGACGGGACTGACTCTCCGCGCGACGACCGGTAAACGGCTTCGATCGACCTCGACGCTGCGCCGCCCGCTTCGGCACCATCGCAGCACGGCTGCATGCCGCCGCGTCGGCTCGCGACGAAGAGTCCTCGATCACGCGCGCGATGCGCGGAGACATCGCGTCACGACGGGCGACGCGGCGTTCTCCGCCTTCGCGCGATCGGCTCGGCGCCGCGCTTCGGCGCTGACAGCGTCGGACGTCGCCACTGGAGGTCCGACAGCCACGAGCGTCGATCGCCCGTTCGAGCATCGGCGGTGCCGTTCGAGCCGGTCAGCTCTACGCGTCGCGGCGTAACCGGGATACGGCGGCGTCGTCGCTTCGATCGTCCCGATCGCGCCGTTCGCGAACTCGAGCACCGCGACGGCGGTGTCCTCGACCTCGATCTGCGTGCAGCCGCGTCGCGGTCTTGCCGAACACGCGGCGCACCGGACCGAACAGCCACAGCAGCAGATCGACGGTGTGCACGCCCTGGTTCATCAGCGCGCCGCCGCCGTCGAGCGCCCGCGTGCCGCGCCAGCGCGAGCCGGCGTAGTAGTCCGGCGGCCGATGCCACTCACGCTGCGCCGACGCGAGAATCGGCGTGCCCAGCCGCCCGGCGTCGACGAGCGCCTTCAGCCGCTGCGACGTCCGGCTTCACGCGATCCTGAAAGATGACGCCGAGCGTCACGCCGCGCCCGCGCCGGCTTCCGCGATCAGCGCGTCGGCGCGCGCCGTCGTGATCGTCGATCGGCTTCTCGACCAGCACGTGCAGGCCTGCTCCGCGCGCCGCGATGCCGTGCTCGCGCGTGCAGCCCGGACGGGCTGCCGATGACGACCATGTCCATCGGCCGGTGACTCGAGGAACGCGTCGAGCGCGTCGTAGGCCGCGGCGCCGTGCGTGGCCGCGAGCGCGCTCGCGCGCGTCGCGCGTCGGGCGCGCACACGGCCGCGACGCGCGCGCCGGGAATCGCCGCCGCAGCGCCGCGCGTGCGTGTCGCTGATGTTGCCGGCGCCGATCAGGCCGACGTGGATCGATCGGCTACGGCGGCTGAAGGCGGCGAAGCTCCGCGCTCGATGACGGTCGGCCGATGCCTTCCCTCGAGCACGATCGACGCGATAGCGGAACGTCGCCGACGCGCCCGGCTCCAGCGTGAAGTTCATCGTCTCGCGTCCTTCGCTGAAGATCTTCTGGCCGAGCGGGTTGGCCGCGAACAGTCCGTAGCCGCGCGCGTGCCAGTAGGTCGGAAACCCGGGGTTCTTCGGATGATCGACGATCGCGATGCGTGATCGGCTCGCTCGTCCGATCGTGCCGGCTAGCATCGTCCAGCGGCCGCGCGTGCCCCAGACCGCGTCGCCCTTCTTGCCTTCGCTGCTCGTGTGCTCGCCGGTGACGCCGGTGTTGTCCATCGCCGGCACCGTCGTCGCGCGGCCGGCGATGTCGGTGAACACCAGCGGCTCGTTCGACGGCTGCTCGAGCTGCCGCGCGACGCGCATGCCGAGCATGCCGTCCTTGGCGTCGGCGAAGACGACGCGCTCGTCGAGCGCGGTCAGCGTCGCGATGCGATCGATCGTCCGCGTGGTCGCCGTCGCCGGAGAAGATGAACTGCGTGCGCTCGTGCATCAGCGTCGTTGCCGCCGGGCAGTCACCCAGTCCGCTCTCCGTCGATCAGCTCGCCGCGATCGGCGCCGCCTTGCGCCGACACGATCCGCCGATGGCGGATCGTGCCCATCTTCGGCGCATCGCTCGCGGCTTGATCGCGTCGGAGTTGTTCCAGAAGTCGAGGCCGTTGACGCTTCTCGTAGTTGAACCACAGGCCGACGTGATGCGGATGATCGACGCGCTCGCCCGGACGCGGGTTGAGCGGCCAGCCGCGCGTCACGATGCGTGCCGCTGGCGCTGCGAATCGGATCGAGCACCGGCTTCTTGACGCTGCTCCGGCCAGATGTACGACGTGAACGGCGTGCCGCCGACAGATGTCGACGCGCCGCTCGGATTCGTTCGGCGTGACGGCAACGGGCCGCCTGCCCTGAGCGGAGTCGACGGGCGAGTCGGTTCGGCAACGGGCATGACGGTCATCACCGCAGCAACGACGACGGCGAGGCGTGAGACATCCATGACGGCATCCTGCTTTCGTTGAATTTCCGCCAACTACACCGGTAGCAAACGCCAGACCGATGCGACGCCTGAGTACAATTGCTCCACCCACCTGGCAAGGAGATCCCCAAGGGACAGACTCGGGGACAGAGTTGGGGACAGCCCGCGATGACATCGTCGCTCTTCGATCATCCACCGGCCGCCCCCGCCGTGGTCGTCGGCGGACGTCTGGCATCGACACGCCCGGCGCTCGGCCTCGCCGATGCGGGCGCCGTGACGTGGTGGCGACCGGCCGCCGCGCCGACGCGGTCGACGCCGTGGCCGCCAGAATCGAGCAACGCGGGCGGAAGACGCTGCGGCATCCCGTGGACGTCACGAGCTTCTCGTCGCTCAAATGTTGTGCGACGCCTGTGTCACCACCTTCGGCAAGGTCGACATCGTCGTCGCGGTGGCGGGCGTAACCAAGCGAGTCGCGACACTCGAGATGAGCGAGGCGGACTGGAATCGGATTCCTCGACACCAACGTCACGGGAATGTTTCGCACGTATCGCGTTTGCCCTGGGATGATCAACAGGCGCGGAAGCGGCCGGCTGATCGGCGTCGGCTCGATTTGCCCCGTTCGTCGGCCTTCAAGAGGTCGCGGCGTATACGGCCAGCAAGTCTGCCGTGGCGGGGTTGACGCGCGCTGGCGGTGGAGTGGTCGCGGCACGGCGTCACCGTCAACGCCATCGCGCCCGGTATTCGAGACCGATTTGAACCGCGAAATCCTGAAAGCAATACTGCAACTGAACGAAGTAGCTAC
>ERZ1370068.8688-contig-7522_pt1 | contig 31218 bp, 44 predicted proteins | sample MGYA00561227_ERZ1370068 | MGnify/ENA primary metagenome ERZ1370068 (study PRJEB38410, sample SAMEA6850437) | metagenome | study: Metagenomic assessment of the ecological functions of the soil: analysis of the soil microbiota associated with the...
GATGTACTTCGTTCAGTTGCGTATTGCTGTTCAATCGTTCGATCTGCGATCGCATCGCCGTGGCGCGTGACGCGAAGGTCGCACTGGCCGGCGCACGCTTCACGATCGCATCCACCAAGGCGATCCGGCTCGCGCCTTCCACTGCGCTCAGGCGCGCCGGCCGCTTCCGGATCGTTCGCGGCGGCAGACGACGGCGCGGCTGACACCGGCGAGGCCGCTGCTCCCGCGCCGCCATCGACGGATCGCAGGCTCGCCGATACGGCTTGCGCCGCCGCCGTCAGCTGCTGCAGCGCTGCGTCGTCGCCGCCACTCGCGGACTCGTCCAGCACTGCGTCTGAGCGACGTGATCTGCCTGCTACCAGTCGCGGCAATGGCGGCGTCGAGCTCCGCCGTCGGAATCGTTGCGTGGCGCCGGCGCCTGCTCGGGCTATTGCAGGCTGGATGCGCGCACGCAGCGCCGCGCGCTCCGCTTCATCGCCCTCGCGATCCGATGCTGCGGCGAGGGACGTGACGCGTGGCAGAGGATGGAAAGGATCGCGATGTCTGCGCAGGCCCACCGCCTGACGCGCTTGCCGCGCGGAGTTGGGGGCAGATGCGTCGGATTACTGCCGCGCCGCTCGCCGGCAGGCGACGTCAGCCGGCAGCAACATCAGCTCGGGTGAGACGTAGTCGGTCTCACCCTCGAACACACGCCGTTCTTCAAGTGAGCTACTCGCACAATCGCAGAATCGAACGACAGCGGTTGGAAGCCGCGCCGATCGGGAGTCTGCCGATGGCAGGTGGCACACGTCTCGCCGCGGGCCTTTCGGGCCTCGACGATGTGACGGTCGTGATCGAAATCGATGCCGACTCCGGCGGTGGCCTGCGCCCACGGCGCGGCGAACTCCGGGTGGCCGCGCAGGCCGCGAGACTCGTGACACGTGCTGCATTCGCGATCTGTCAACGTTCTTCATCGCAAACTGGCGGCCGCGGTGATCGACGTGGCAGGTCGCGCGAAGGCGATTTCTCCGGCCGCATCGGCGAGCCGTCGATCGCGGCTGCCAGCGGTACACGTGCGCCGCCTGCTGCATGCGATCCGACCCGGCCGGATCGTGACACCGCCTTCACAGCGCAGCGATTCGACTCGCGGCCGGTGGTGTGGCCACTGCGAGCACTGCAGACCGATCCGATGCGTGGTGCGCCGCGACGTCGCCCGGCGACGACGGCCGGCGTTGGCCGAGCAAATACAGCAATGGTGAACCGGCGAGGACGACCGCGGCTACGCGATCCGGTCAATCGCACGAGGCGCGCGCTGCGATCCGGATACGCAGATCGCTTCGACCGCGATTGCCGCGATGTGCCGGGCTCGCGAACGCGCATCAGTGCCACACCACCGCGGCGACGTGGACCACGATCAACCCGATGAGCAGGATCGCCGGCGGAACGTGAAGTATCAGCCAGCCTCGCAACAATCCTGCAGGCTGAGTTGCGCATCGAGATCGGCCTTGTCTGGAAGGATCGACGCCAGATCGTCGAGCCGTTCCCGTTCAACGCCCTTGGCATACGGGCGCAAGCGATCCACAGAACCGCTCGCCACCAGCGCGGCGGGGCCATGCCGGTCAGCCATTTCACGCTGGTCCGCGGTCCGTCGAGAACCGGACGGATTTCCACTGTGTAAACACGCGCCAGCATGTCAGGCGCACCTCGCATCAGGGCATCGGCCTCGCCCACCAGGGCGCGAATCAATTCGGGGATTGCGCTCGTAGATCGCTTCCACCGTCAGCCGCCGGCTAATCACGCGAGGCACGGTGCGCTGGCAGCCAAACGCCGGCGAGACCGGTCACGGCGGTCCAGATCGACAGCAGCAGCAACAGCCATCCCATCGTGCCCGCGGGCGATCGCCAGCCGATGTGGAGCAGCACGAAGGCGTGGCGAGCGTGCTGCCATGAACATGCAGCTGCAACCAGCGCCGCGCCGTGCCGAGCGGGCGCGTGTTCCAGCTTCGCCGCCATGGATAGAGGGCTGCGTTGACGAACAGCGCCGCCGCGAGGACGCCGAAGATCAATCCGCCTAATCGACCGGGCCGCCACGGCCATGCCCACGCCGACCCCGCACACGCGAGCAGGCTGATGGCGGCGATCAGCCACGCTGTCAGCGCGTGGCCGGCAGACAGTCGCGCGAGGAATGGCGGCACCGCATCATTCGCCACCCGCGAACAGCGCCTCGACCTGGGCCGCGTCCTTGAAGTTGACGCGCTGTGCGCAGCCGTGCGGACACATCTGCCGCACGCGGTCCATCGGCGCGGCCGACGCGCGGGTCACGCGCTTGACCGCCAGCTGAATCGACTCGCCGACCTTGCCGGGGACTGTCATGCCGCAACGGTGAGGATGTTGTCCACGGACAGCGGCGGACGCAGTTGCCACGCCCGATGCAGGTGTCCGCATCGATGGCGACTTCGCGCGTGCCGAGGCGGCGCTCGTGATGGCGCCGGTCGGGCAGCCGATCATGCAGACCGGATCGGTGCAGTGATAGCACGCCGGTCGGCCGCTGAAGTTTCTGAACTTGCCGCCTCGCGAGACGAATCGCGGCACGCCGCCGTGCGCGCGTCGGCGCAGCCGCGCACGCATTCGTCGCATCGACGTGCGGCGCTCGAGATCGATGAGCAGCCACACTCTCGCCGTGGATCAATCCCGATTCGGCGGTGAACTGCAGAACGCTGCTGGCAAGCGGATTGTCGATCACCTGGCCGCAGCGGGCAGCAGCCGTTGCACGAGCGCGTCCCACAAGCGCGCATCTCGTGTGACGTCAGGCAGCAGCCGCCGCAGAATCATCCTGCGCGATGCGGACCAGTCGACGTGCTCGGCGGCCGTCAGCGAAAACGGCCACAGTTCGTTCAACAACAGCGCCGCTTCTCCGGCCCAATCGCCAACGCGCAGGTAGGTCAGCGTGACATCGGCGTCGCCGCTGCGCGCGCGTGGCCGCCACGTAGCCGCCGCGCACGAGATAGAACGCGTCGCACGGCTCGCCCTCGACGACATCGCCTTTCCGCAGGCGAAGGCGACCAGTTCCGCGCGGCTGATCAGCGTCTGCGATGATCGGCCGCGCCGGCGTTCGCGAGCTAGCTCGCAGCGCTGCAAGTGCGCGCGCGGGGTGCTCTGTGAGTCGCGATCGAACGCTGCCTTGAATGCGGATCAGCTCCGGGGAGATCGAACATGCGCGCAGCGCGACCGGTGCCGGATCGAACAGGCAGGTCACGTCGGTGGCCGCGTCGATGTCGGCGACGAGCGGATATCGCGACAACGCGCTGCCCCTCGCCGAAGATGCAGCCGGCGTCGATCGCCGATGCGCGCGCCGGCCGCGGACGCTTTGATCGGCGATCCTCGGGGAGGATCGCGCGCGCTGGCCACACCCGGCTGGCCGGCGGCGGCCCGGCATGCGCACGTCGGCAGTTGGCAGGCGGGTAGTACGCGCCGTCGGGTACGCGCCGGCGTGCGCGATGCGTTCGTCCACCGGCGAACTGCGCGCGAACGACAGCGAGCTGGCCGCGACAGCTCGCGAGGCCTCCGGCAGGCGCGTCCCGCGGCAGCGGGATCTCATCGCTGCGCTGCGGTGCAGTAAGGGCTCGATGCGCGGCATCCACGACACTCGGTTACTTCGGCGGCGGCGCGGTCATTCGGCGGCGGCGCGGCGCCTTTAAGCGCCTCGAGCGCGAAGCGCGATGACTTCTTCCTGCAGCCGCAGCAGCTCGTCGCGCCACGATACGGAGTCCTGGGCGCGGGGGCGGTCAGCGCCGGCGTCCGCACGCCGCGCGACAGGAGGTCACTCCGACTAATTGCGCGATGCGCCCTTGCAGCGCGCCGACGAGGCTTGCCGGTGTTTGCGATGCAGGCGCATCGAGAACCGTGGCGATCACCGGCGCGCTGGCGGCGGAGGCGCCGATGGTGGCAGCGCGGGCAAGGGCGGCGGCGGCGCAATGGCTGAGGTGCAGCGGCGCGACGCTGATTCTGACGGCATGACTGGGTGGTGTCGACGCGGGACGTGCTGGCGGAGCAGCCGTTGCCGCCGTTGGGGCCAGGCGGATGCTGGCGACGCGGCGGCCGGCGCTGGAAACCGGTGCGGCCGCAGCAGGCGCAGTCGCCGCAGGAGCAGGTGCCGGAGCCGCTGCCGCGGGCGCGCTTGCCGCGCCCTTGCGCGCAAGCGCATTGCGAAGCGGATTGCCGATCGCCGCGATTTGGTTGGCGGTGTGCTCGACGTCCGTGTCGGAGACCGGCTGGAATTTCATCCGAAATCAAAATCCGCACCCGAGGCCGACCGGCCTTGATCAAGGCGGCGTCGTCAGGTTGTCGCCGAGCACGTGGCACGACACGCATTCCTTGAGCCACGCTTCCGGTTTCTTGAGTGTGTCCTTCAGGCCGAGCCGGAATCGATGCCTGATACGCCCTTCTCTGGTGCGGCTTCAGAAGTAGTCCTTGCCGGCGCCGTGGCAGCTCTCACGGCTGACGCCGAAAGTCCGCCGAACCTCTCACCACCGTGGCGTGACATGCGACGCGGGTCGACTTGGGATCGTAGACATCAGCGACACCTATCGCTTTCGCATACGCCTCGGCCTTCGCATCGGACAACTGGTTGAGCGCGTTGAGATGCTGCTTGCCCTTGCCGTCGCCGTCTTTTTCTCAGGTCCACTCTTTCTCGTCCTTGTGATCGTGGCAGTCGGTGCGGGCCGACGAAATCACGGCGCGCTTGCGCGCACTCACCAGCATCGCGCAGCCAAGACAGACGACGCACACGACGAAATTTGACCGTAAGACGTCACGCACGCGGATCATCGGAGTTCGGATTGCGAGGGAATTTCAGTACGGCAACCGCACCACGCCGTCGCGCGTGCGGATCGTGCTGCGATCGACGCGCAACTCCTCCGGCGCATCGAAACCGCTCACGGCCCCGGCGGTCACGTAGTCGTCCTGATCAACGCCGTCGCCGCTGACGCCGACGCCACCAACGGGCGTCCGCTCTTATGGAGCGGCGCGCTGCTGAAGCAGAACGATCGCTCTGGTTCAGGTATTGACGGTGCCGCCTTGTTCGGCCCCGGACCTTCAGTGCACGGGTTCACGCTGTCGTAGAACAAGTCGAACCACGGACCCGGCGTCGGCGGTTTTTCCAGATCGATGCCCGGCGGAAACAACGGCTGGCCGTAGCCGGCGTGCGATTGGTGATCGCCCATCACCACCCCGCCAGCGGCTCATCCACACATACGAGTCGTGATTCGACCGCACGTGGTCGCGCAGCACTTCATGCCCTTCGCGGCTGCTGAGTAATACGCGTTGCGAGCCTTCGTCAGCGCCACGTCAAACGAAGCCGTGAGTCATCCATCCGGAAGGCAGCGAGGATCTCCCCGGATTGATCATGATGCCGACCACCATGCGGGTCGGCTGCCGTCAGCGCGCAGCCGGATCTGTGCGCGCGTGACAGAAGCGCGTCACCGCGATCGACAATCCGCCGCGTCGGTTTCGCTCCAGCCGCCGCGTTCGCGCTGCCGGCGGATGATCAAATATCCCGCCGGCGTCGCGCGGCCGGCGAGGTACCCGGATGTCGGCGGTGGAAAGCGATGCCGGCGCTGGCGCGCGGCGGCCGCGGCGAATCGACTCTTCAACGCAAGCAACGCTCGTGCAATCGGCGAAGAATGGCAGGCGCAACCCATCGATGAAGACAGCTCCGGGAACCGGCAACGGGTTCGAGGGCAATGGGCTCAGGCCAGCCGCCGAAGCCGCGACACCAACGCGGCATACTCAGCTTGATCGGGATCGAGGCCCGAAACGCCAACCGCTCGGCACGACCTGGCCGTTTTCTATAAACCCGCAGCCCCGGGGTTCACCGGCGTCAAACGATTTGACCGGGGATCAGGCTGCGTCGTTCTTGCCGGTCGAAAAACCGGCGCGGAAATTCTGTTGCGATTGATCGCAATCGGGCGCCGATGGCGCATCCGGACGCGTCCGATGGCCTACGCGGCCGCCGATTACCACCCAACCCGAGCCGGCGATGGATCGAGTGGAATCGAATGGATGAGTATCTGGCGGCATTTCAGCTGGCTTACCCGCGGTTCGTGTTCTCAATGCCGCGTACAGCGGCGTTCGACGTATTGGCAACACCCGGCGGAAAGTGAATGCCACCGATGAAGCGAACGGTCCGGCGACGGCAGTGGCGCTTCGGCGTTGCTGAACATCGCCGCGGATCGGGCCGTCGTCACGGCTATGTCGGGTCCCGCGCCTTGCGCACCGGCACGGGCGAGCATCGCCGAGAATACGGCCGCCACGATCCACAACCGCGACCGAGAGCGATCCCGAATTGATGGCGGTGGCCCCTGCGCGCAGCAACGCGAGAACCTCGTCTGCCGACAACGTCGCCTCGGCGGCACCGGTCACGAGAGCTCAGGCCCGCCGCAACAGAGAGCGCGATGCAGTAGAATCCGAGGGCGGCGAGGCTGCGCACTTGACCGTTCTGCCGGGGCGGGGGACCCCAAGGCGTCAAATACTGGCATGGCGCACGGCGCATTCGTGCGCTGCCTATTGGCCGCGCTCTACTCGCTCCCACCAGCGCAGCGGCAAGCGGCGGAGATCAACAGCTCGTGGTGGCCCGTCAGTGAATACCCGCGGCCTGTTCCGGCAGTCGGCCGGTTGACGACGTTCGTCAGCGGCCGATAGTGGCGCAGGAAATCGAGGTTCACCGTCGTCAGTCCGTCGAGCGATCGTCCTTCGTTACGCGCGATCGCGACGGCCTTCAGGAACACCTCGGGCAGCACGACCGCCGATCCGCAATTCAGATAGACGCCGCCCTCGAGGCGCGCCACGCGACGACACGAAGTATCTGAAATCGCGCAGGCTGCCTTCACCGATCGCCGCGCCCGACGCCTGCGGGTGCATGTGGATGATGTCGGTGCCGATCGCGACGTGCACCGTCACCGGGATCTGCAGCCGCCACGCGGCCGCCGCCACGCTGATCTGCGCGAACGGCGGCTTGAGCGCGCATCGAGATACTTCCCCACCGACTGCCCGAGTCCGAGGCCCGCGGCGACGCCGTCGCTGATCGCGCGATTCAGCTGCGTGCCGGTCTCTTCCGCCATGCCGAACGTGCCCGGGCCGAGCGTCGCGTCGACGTCTTCCGACGTGCCGCCCGACAGCGCGATCTCGGAAGTCGTGAATGATGCCGGCGCCGTTGGTCGCGATCGCCGAAACGAAGCCGCGCTCCATCAGATCGACGAGCACCGGCGACAGCCCGGTCTTCAACACGTGCGCGCCCAGCCCCAGATGATCGCCTTGTCGCGCGCGCTTCGCCGCGACGATCGCCTCGACGACGTCCTTGAAATCCTTCGCCGCGAGCAGATCTGGGCAGCGACTTCATGAACCCGCCGATGCCCGAGCCCGGCTTTGTGCGGCGTCGCAAACTGCGCGAGGCTCACCTTGCTCTGCCGCGAGCGCAGCGGGTAGGTCTTGATGCCGGATCGAGATCGAACTCTTCGTAGGGCAGCTTCATAGGATGATCATCGCGTCGCCATAACTATAGAACCGATACCGGTTCGCGACCGCTTCTCGATACGCCGCCAGGACGTTCTCGCGTCCCGCGAACGCCGACACCAGCATCAGGAGCGACGATTTCGGCAAGTGGAAATTCGTGATCAGGCCCGAGACGAGCTTGAACTGCGTGACCGGGATGAATGAAGAGCGCGGTCTCCCTGAGCCTGGCGACACCGTCGCCGTCCGGGACAGCGACAGCGACTCGAGCGTGCGCGTGGTGGTTGTGCCGACCGCAATGATGCGCCGGCTTTCTTCTTTGCGTTCGACAGCAGCGGCGGCCGCGTCGGACTGACCTCGTAGTGCTCCGCCTCCATCTCGTGTTCGTCGACGCTATCGACGCGGATCGGCTGAAACGTTCCGTAACCGACATGCAGCGTGACACTGGCCCGCTCGACGCCCTGCCGCGTCGAGCGCCTCGAGGATCTCCGGCGTGAAATGCAGACCGGCGGTCGGCGCCGCGATCGATCCGCGCTGGCGCGCGTAGACGGTTTGATAGCGATCGCGATCGCTTCATCGCGTCCGCGCGCTTGATGTGGCGGCAGCGGCACATGACCGATCGCATCGATCGTGTCGCGCACCGGCGATCCGTCATCGGTCCAGAGCCTGACCGGTCCGCCGGCCATGAAAATGGCGGCCGACGATCTCGGCATGCAGCCGGCGACCTTGCGACTCGAAGATCATTCGCGATCCCTCGCGCAGCCGCTGGCCCGGATGCACGAGCGCGATCCACGTGTCTGCGCTCCTCAGTCCGCGCGGCCGAATCAGGAAACACTCGGCGGCGCCGCCGCCGGGCAGCCGCGTGCCGATCAGCCGCGCCGGAAACACGCGCGTGTCGTTGACGACCAGCAGATCGCCGGAGCGAAGCAGCGAGGGCAGATCGCTGAACGCGAGATGCGCGATGCGGCCGCTCGCGCGATCGATCGCCATCAGCCGGCTGCCGCCGCGCATCGCGGCGGCTCCTGCGCGATCAGCTCGTCAGGAGATCGAAATCGAAGTCGGAAACGTCCAGTATTTCTATGCGTCTCGACGGGCCCTGCGCGCTATGAGCTTAGTGAACGGCCGGCGTCTGGCCGATGCGCTGCAGCACGCCAGTCCTCGGCGAGGATCGACCACAGCACCTGGTCGTGATACTGCGCCGTTGCGCAGGAACGAGCGGCGCAGGACGCCTTCCTGCACGGCGCCGATCTTCCGCGAGCGCGCCGTTGCCGCGGCCGTTGGCCACCGCCGCGCGCGCCTCGAGACGCTGCGCGCCGATCGACGTCGAACGCCGAAGTTGCAGGATCGCGCTGCGCGCCGTCGACGAACAAGCCCGGTGCCCCAGAACTGCGAGCCGAGCGCGAAGCCCCACTCGCACGATGCCGAAACCCGGCTTCGAGCGCGCGCAACTGGAAGAGTCCGATCGCCGTGGTCGTCATGCCGTGCCGGCACGATCGCCGAAGCAGACGTAGTTGCCCGTCTCGCGCTCGCGCTGCGTCCACGCGATGAAGCGCTCGAAGCCGTCGACCGTGGTCGGCGGCGGCGAGATGAACCGCGACACCTCTTCGGTGGTCAGCATCGCCAGCAGCGACGGCGCGTCTTCGGCGACGCAGCTCGCGGAGCATGAAGTTCGATCCCGCCAGGACCGGCAGGCTCGCGCGCCAGTCGGATCGTCGTCGCCGTCGACGGCGTCGCCATGGTCGCGGCGCGCTCGAGCTCGGGCTGATACGGCATCTTTTCCATTAGCGTCTCCCGCCCGTCAGCACGCTTGTTGCCCCACACGATGTTGTCATCGCGCGGTTGCCCCAGACGATGTTGTCGTCGCAGTTGCCCCAGACGATGTTGTCGTCGTTGCCCCAGACGATGTTGTCGTCGTCGGCGGTTGCCCCAGACGATGTTGTCGCGTCGGACAGTTGCCCCACACGATGTTGTCGTCGCCGTTGCCCCAGACGATGTTGTCCATCGCGTCGCGGGTGATGTTGCCCCACACGATGTTGTCGTCCCAGAAGCCGGAGACCACGTTCGACGCCCAGACGTCGCGCAGGTGGCTGTTGCCCCAGACGATGTTGTCGTCGTCGTGTAGTTGCCCCAGACGATGTTGTCGTCGTTGCCCCACACGATGTTGTCGTCGATGCCCCAGACGATGTTGTCGCTCTCGTCGTTGCCCCAGACGATGTTGTCGTCGGCGCTGGTTGCCCCAGACGATGTTGTCGTCGTTGCCCCAGACGATGTTGTCGTCGCGTTGCCCCAGACGATGTTGTCGTCATTGCCCCAGACGATGTTGCCGGCCTGGTGCGCCCAGTCGATGCCGTCGGCGAGCGCGTCGTAGGCCCAGACAATGTCGTCGTCCCAGCGGAACAGGTGAACCTCGGCGTAGCGCGGACTGCACGAAGCGATCGCCGTAGATGATGCGGCGGCTCCAGTTGATCGCGTTGCCGGCCGGCATCGCGATTCGCCGCCGTGAGTCGATGGCGGATCCAGCTCGTGCCGCGCGGCACGTTCGGGTTGATCGCATCGGCGAGCGTCAGCGCGCCGGGAATGTTCACCGCGCCGGCGCCCTGCGTCAGGACGTCGGTCAGCGGCAGCAGCCGCGCGGTGAACTGCAGCGCGATCTTCCAGGGCGTGAACCGACGAGCGTCGTGGTTCTCGCGCAGCAGCAGCGCCGCCGCGCCGGCCACCGCGGGCGACGCCATGCTCGTGCCCGACAGCGTGAAGTAGTCAGGCCTGCCGGTCGCCCCGGCACGCGCAGTTGCTCGTATTCGTTGAACAGGCGGCTCCCGACGCGCGGCCAGCGACACGATGTTGACGCCGGGCGCGACGAGATCCGGCTTGGCGAGCAGATCGAAACGCGTCGGGCCGCGCGAGCTCGAATCGGCAACGCGATCGTCGCCGAGCTCCGGCGTGCCGTGCGTGTCGAGCGAGCCGACGCAAATCGCCGACGGCGCGTTGCACGGCACGCCGACGCCGCCGTATGCGATGTGCCCCTTGGCCTGGCCTTCGACGATTGGCCCTGTTGCCGGCCGCGGTGACGACCGCGATGCCCTTGCGCGACAGCCGCTCCACCGCCTGCACGAGCGGATCGGTGAAGATCGATTCGAGCACGGCATGGCCGAGCGAAATGTTGACGACCTTGATCTTGTAGATCTCGTGATTGCGCGCGACCCACTCGAGCGCGTCGATCACGTCGCTGGTGTTGCCCGAGCAATCGTCACCGAGCACGCGCAACGCGACGATGTCGACATCGGGCGCGATGCCTGCATACAGACCGTTCGAGCGTGCGCCGCTGCCGGCCGACGATGCCGGCGCACATGCGTGCCGTGGCCGCAGTTGTCGACCGGCATGCGGCCGCCGGTCACGAAATCCTTGTAGGCGCGAATGCGGCTCAGCGGCAGATCCGGGATGCGGCGCAATCCCGGAGTCGATGATCGCAACCGAGATGCCGTTGCGCGACACGCTGACCGGTCGCCGGCGCGCTGCCGATGCTGCGATTTGCGCGCCGAGGTGTCGCGCGCCGGCGTGGGCCAGCACACGAACGCCGGCATCGAGCGAGACGCTGCGTGGCGCCGGCAATCTCGCCGCGGAACGATGCGGCGGTGCCGAAGACGACCAGCGCGGGACCCGCTTCGGTATCGACGGCGCGAACCGCTGCGCCGCGATCGAGGAGCCGGTCGAACGCCGCGTCACGTTCCGCGGTCGTCGCAAACTGCATGATCACGCGCGCCGACTGGCCGGAGGCCACCGCGGCTCGACCGCTTCATCAGCGTTGTCTGCGCTGTTGGCCGCGACGGACGGAGCAATCGCCAGAACGCTCATTGCGAGCGACGACGGCGAGCGTCCGCCAGGCCTTCCAAATAAATTGCATGCAGTTTTTCCAGAAAGCGAACTGCGTCACACGACGTCGTTGAAGCTTACTTCAAACGACCTTCAATAGCTCGGGGGTCGAGCCGGAATAGCTTACTCCAGCGCGACCGCCCTCGCTACTTTACAGTTTTGCGGAGAGGAACTTAGTGGACGAGGCCAGGGCCCCACACGGCCTTGGCCTCGACGCCACTCGTCGGCCAGGATGGACCAGAGCATTTGGTCCAGAAACTGGCCGTTCTTGAGGAATGACCGGCGGAGCACGCCTTCCTGCACAGCACCCAGCTTGCGAAGCGCGCCGTTGCCGCGGCCGTTGGCCACGCAGGCGCGCGCCTCGAGCCGGCCGCACGTTGAGCGTCTCGACCGCGAAATCGACGACCAGCTGCGCCGGCGTCCATGAACATCCCGGTGCCCCAGAACGCCGAGCCCAGCGCGAAGCCCCATTCGGCCGTCGCGAAATCCGGCTTCGAGCTGGCGCACCTGGAACAAGCCGATCGCCGTGTTCATGCCGTGCGGCACGACCGCGAAGCACACGTAGCGTGCCGGCCGCCGCGTTCGCGATGGGCCCACAGCAATGAAGTGCTCGAAGCCTTCGACCGTGGTCGGCGGCGGCGAGATGAAGCGCGACACTTCTTCCGGTCGTCAGCATCGCGAAGAGCGACGGCGCATCGGACACTTCGAGCTCGCGCAGCGTCACCTTGCTCGCCGGTCATCACCGGCAGCGCATTGCGCCAGATCGCTGCTGACCGTCGCCGTGGTCGCGTCGTCGTCATGGGGCGATCCATGTCGGGCTGGTAAGGCATCTTCTCCATTACTGCTTGCCGCCCTTGCCGTTGTTGCCGGTGCCGGTTGCCCCACACGATGTTGTCGTCGTCGTCGCGCGGTTGCCCCAGACGATGTTGTCGTCGTCCGACGCGTTGCCCCACACGATGTTGTCGTCGACGCTGTTGCCCAGACGATGTTGTCGTCGCCCCAGACGATGTTGTCGTCGGCGAGGTTGCCCCACACGATGTTGTTCGCCGAACGCGCGTCAGCGATGTTGAGGGGCTTCAGCAGGTTCTCGCCCCAGACGATGTTCGTCGCCCCAGACGATGTTGTCGCCCCACACGATGTTGGTCGCCCCAGACGATGTTCTCGCCCCAGACGATGTTGTTGCCCCAGACGATGTTGTCGCGTCGTCGCCCCAGACGATGTTGTTGCCCCAGACGATGTTGTCGCCCCAGACGATGTTGCACGTGCGCCGAAGATCGGGAGGTTGTAATAAGACCGAGTCGCCCCAGACGATGTTGTCGCCCCAGACGATGTTCTTCGCCCAGGCGTAGGTCTGGTTGCCGATGGTCGTGAACGGCGCAATCGACACCCACGGCGTCGTCGGGCTTCGTGATGCTCGGATCGATCGAGCTCGACGAGGTTGACCGCGCCGAGCGCGTTCGACTTCGCCGGTGCCCTGGCGCAGCGGGCTGTAGCTGCGCGCCGCCCTCGTCCTGCATCGGGATCGCTGTGAATTGCAAGGCACGGCCTTCGCGAGGTTCGGCGTGAGCGGTCGGTTCGCCTGCTTCAGCACGCGCCACGACGCCGCGTGACGACACGCGGCCGACATGCTGGTGCCCGACAGCTGCATGAAGTCCTTGCCGCGCCTTGCCCTTCTCGCGCAGCGTGCGGTAGTCTTGTAGAGCGAGCGTTGCGGCGCCGCTTCCGGATCGCGAGGAAGTGACCCGGCGCGACAACGTCCGGCTTGACGCAGGCCGTCGAATCACGTCGGGCCGTTCGAGCTGTAGCGCCGCCATGCGATCGTCGTCGCGCGTGACGCGTCGCCTTGTGATCGGCCGCGCCAACCGTGATCGCCGACGGCGCGTTGCCCGGCGAGGTGATGCCCGCGAAGCCAGATCTGCCGTCCTCGTCGACGCCGTGGTTGCCCGCGCGACGCCACGACGATGATGCCGGCCTTCGTCGCCTTCTCGACCGCCTGCACCAGCGGGTCGGTCGCGGCCGGCTCGAAGATCGGGTGGCCGAGCGAGAGGTTGATGATGTCGATGCCGAACTTCTGCTTGTTGGCGATCGCGAACTCGATCGCGCGAATCACGTCGCTCGTGCGGCCGCCGCCGTTCTTGTCGAGCACCTTCAGGCCGACGAACTGCACCGCCGGGGCGACGCCCTCGTACTCGATGTCGGCGAGACTCTGCAGGCCGCCGATCAGGCCGGCGACGTGCGTGCCGTGGCCGTAATCGTCGAAGGGCGCCTTGGCGATCGTCGCCGCCGGCGGTGAAGTCGTAGAACGCCTTGATGCGGCCCGTCGAACGCCGCCGACGGATAGATGCCAGAGTCGATCAACGCGACCGTGACGCCGTAACCGAAGCTCGCCGACGGCGTCGAGGCCGAGCGTGCCCAGCAGCGTGTTGACCGACAGCGTGCTCATACTTCGCCGGCCGTAAAGGTCGAGAACCGCGAGCGCGGTCGCTCCTTCTGCGTCGGGCCGGTCGTGGCGCTCGGTGAAATGAACGAGTCCACCGAACAGCCTGTCAGCACCGAGCTCTTGCAGAACGTCGAGCTCCGCCGCGGTGAGTTCAACGGCAATCCCGCCGATGCTCGGTAGCTCGGCGTCGATGGTCTTGCCATTCTGCTGAAGCAGTTGGCGTGCCCATGCTTCGTATCCGGGCTTTGCCTTGACGATGACGTGTTGGTGCACTGCCGGACTTCTTTGCCCTCGCGCAGCGCGCGATCGAGCTTGTCCTGGGCGCTGGCGGTGGCCGCGGTGCCGGCAATCGCCAGCATCGCGACCAGCACAACTAGGGGAGCGGGGAGCCAGTTACGGATCATTATCGAGTTCCAGATGAGCAAGGGCTAGTTCCAACGATGAATGCCTCTGCAAAACGTGGCAACTATAGCACTTTATATGACTACAACTGACAAATAATACTTTTTGACCCTTTGTTACGCACTGTATGAATGAGCCATTATGGGGCACATGCACACCGATAGCACGCAGACTTGTGCTCATTTAAATATCTGTAAAACAAATGACTTACTTTTGTGTGTTCTCTATTGCGATTCTGTTTTTGTCTTGTGTCGTTAGAGGACACAACGAGTCAAATGTAGGCTGGAGAGTCACTTAGAAGGGGTTACCTGACCGCCCGGGCAACCCTCAACGTGCAGATTCGAGACAGTCGAGCTAAGCTGACCGCTTAGATGCCCCACCGAACCAGGACCGAACCAACGGTGAAGCCGGCGCCGACCGACGTCAGCAGGATCAGATCGCCCTTCTTCAGCCTGCCGGTCTCGACGGCGGTGTTGAGCGCGAGCGGGAATCGTCGCCGCGGTCGTGTTGCCGTACATGTCGATGTTGATGATCGACTTTCTCATCAGGCATGCCGATGCGCTCGGCCGCCGACATGATGATTCGCTTGTTCGCCTGGTGCGACACGAACAGCGCGAGATCCTCGCCGGTGAGATTGGTGCCGCTTCAGCAGGCGCTCGCAGATCTCGCCGGTGTTGCGCACCGCGAACTTGAACACCGTCTGCCCGTCCTGCTTCACGTAGTGCAGGCGCTCGTCGACGGTCTTGTGCGACGCCGGCAGCTTGCTGCCGCCCGCGGGCATGCACAGCGCCGGACCGCCGTTGCCGTCGATCATGTGCTCGTAGTCGAGGATGCCGGACGTTCTCGTCGTTCGACACGCCGAGCACCACCGCGCCGGCGCCGTCGCCGAACAGCACGCACGTCGCGCGATCGGTGTAGTCGATGATGCTCGACATCACGTCGGCGCCGATCACCAGCGCGTGCTTCGCGCCGCCCGATGCGACGATGCTGTGCTGCCGACCGTCAGCGCATAGGTGAAGGCGCGAGCATGCCGCCGACAGATCGAATCCCCACGCGTTCTTCGCGCCGATCTTGTGCTTGCACGAGGCACGCGGTGCTCGGGAACAGCATGTCCGGGCGTCACCGTGCCGACGATGATCACGTCGATATCGTCCGGCGTGAGGCCCGGCCCGCTCGATCGCCTCCCGCGCCGCCATCGTCGCCAGGTCGCTCGTCGCCACGCCCGGATCGACGATGTGCCGCTCGCGGATGCCGGTGCGCTGCATGATCCACTCGTCGCGTCGTCTCGACCATCTTCTCGAGGTCGGCGTTGGTGAGGCACGCGCGGCGGCACGTAGGTGGCCAGGCTCTTGATCTCGACACGGCGGACGTTCAAAACAACCCCCTTCCGGGCACCGCGCGCCCGAAGTATTCGTAGGCGCGCGCTGTCGCCAGCCGCCCGCGCGGTGTGCGTTCCAGGAAGCCGATCTGGATCAGATACGGCTCGTAATATCTTCAATGGCGTCGGCTTCTTCGCTGAGCGCCGCCGCCCAGGCTGCCCAGTCCGACCGGGCCGCCACCGAACTTGTCGATGATCGTCAGCAGCAGCCGCCGATCGCTTTCGTCGAAGCCATACGCGATCGACGTCGAGCAGCGTCCATCGCCGCGCGCGCGACCTCGAGCGTCACCGTGCCGTCGGCCCTGACCTGCGCGTAGTCGCGCACGCGCCGCAGCAGGCGATTGACAATGCGCGGCGTGCCGCGCGAGCGGCTGGCAATGTCCTTCGCCGCGGCATCGTCCATCTGCACGCCGAGGATGCGCGCCGAGCGCCGCGCGATCTCCTCGATGTCGGCGGCCGAATAGAAATCCAGCCGCTGCACGATGCCGAAGCGCGCCCGCAGCGGCGAGGTCAGCAGCCCAGCGCGCGTCGTCGCGCCGACCAGCGTGAACGGCTCGACCGGCACCTTCACCGATCGCGCGCCCGGGCCCTGGCCGATCACGATGTCGAGCTCGAAGTCCTCCATCGCCGGATAGAGGATCTCCTCGATCGCCGGCGCCAGGCGGTGGATCTCGTCGATGAACAGGACCTCGCGCGGCTGCAGGTTCGACAGGATGCCGGCGAGATCGCCCGGCTTCTCGATCACCGGGCCGGCGGTGCGTGCGCATCGCCACGCCGAGCTCGTTGGCGATCACGTAGCGCGAGCGTCGTCTTGCCGAGTCCGGGCGGTCCGTAGAGCAGCGTGTGATCGAGCGCTTCGCCGCGCTGCTTCGCCGCTTCGATCGCCACCTGCAGCTGTCTCGCGGATGCGATCCTGGCCGATGTAGTCGTCCAGCCGTTTCGGCCGGAGGCCCTTCGTCCTGCGCGTCGTCTTCGACCCGCGACGGCGTCAGAATCCTGGGATCGGTCATGCGCGTGAGAGATCTTTCAGCGCCGCCCGCAGCACGTCCTCGAATTTGCCGATCGCCCTTGGCGCGCCGAGCAGCTTGTCGAGCACCTTGTCGATCGCCTGCCGATGGTAGCCGAGATTGGCGAGCGCCGAGACGAGATCTTCACGCAGCGAATCCGCGGGCGACGCCGGCGACGGCGTCGATCGGTTTTCGGCAGCCGATCGCGCAGCTCGACGCAGATGCGCTCGGCGGTCTTCTTGCCGACGCCGGGAATCGCGGTCAGGCGCGCGAGATCGTTGCGCAGGATCGCGCCGGCGAGATCGCGCGGCTCGATCCCCGACAGCACCGACAGCGCGAGCTTCGGGCCGATGCCGCTCACCGCGATCAGCTTCTCGAACATCACCAGCTCGAGCTCGGTCGCAAAGCCATAGAGCGCGAGCTGATCTTCGCGCACGTGCGTGTGGATCTCGCAGCGCGATCGCCGCGCCGGGATCGCCGCAGCACGTAAAACGTCGAGAGCGGCACGAGCACGTCGTAGCCGACGCCGGACGACATCAACGATCACGCGATTCGGATGCTTCTCGAGGACCTTGCCGTTGAGGCGCGCAATCATGCGGCGATAGTTCCGCCAGGACTTAAGCGCCGCCGAGGTCTTGCGGGCTTGCGCCGCTCGTAGCCTTGCGCGCCTAGCGCGCGGGCCTGCCGTTGTGCAGATGACAGATCGCCACCGCGAGCGCGTCGGTCGCATCGTGCGGCTTCGGAATCGTGTCGAGTCCCAGCAGCATCTTCACCATCTGCGCGACCTGCGGCTTCTCCGGCGCGCCCGTAGCCAACCACCGCCCGCTTGATTTCCGCGGGCGTGTATTCGACCACGGTGACGCCGGCCTCGATCGCCGCGAGCATCGCCACGCCGCGCGCGTGCCCGAGCTTCAGCGCGCTGCGCGCGTTCACCGCGTGAAAGATGTTTTCGATGGCCACGCACTCGGGACGATGCTCGCGCAAGGAGCGCCGTGAGCTCGCGGTAGATGATCGACAGCTGATCGGGAAACGTGGCGCCGGCCCCGGCGCTGACGGCGCCGCACCGCACCAGCTGATGGACGGCGGCCGTCGCTGTCGATGCAGCCGTATCCGGTGCGGTCCGAGCCGGGGTCGATGCCGAAGACCCTCACGCCAGCGAGGCCTCGATCTCCTTCTCCTCGATGTCGAAGTTCGACCAGACCTGCTTGACGTCCTCGTGATCGTCGAGCGCGTCCATCAGGCGAATCATCTGGTTGGCCGGCGCGCCCGTCAGCTTGACGTAGTTCTGCGGCAGCATCGCCACCTGCGCGCTCGCCGGCTCGACGCCCGAGCGCCTTCACCGCGTCACGCACCGCTTCGAACGCGCTCGGCTCGCTCAGCACTTCCCAGTTGTCGCCGTCGTCCGACATGTCGTCGGCGCCCGCTTCGAGCGCGATGCTCAACAGCTTCTCTTCGTCGGCCTTCGCCTTCTCGACGACGATGAGGCCCTTCTTCGAGAACATCCAGGCCACCGCGTTGGTGGAGGCGAGGTTGCCGGCATGCTTCTCGAGCATGTGGCGCAGCTCGCCGACCGTGCGGTTCTTGTTGTCGGTCATCGTTTCGATGATCAGCGCCGAGCCGCCGGGGCCGTACGCCTCGTAGGTGATCTCTTCGTAGATGATGCCGGGCAACTCGCCGGTGCCGCGCTGGATCGCCTTCTTGATGTTGTCGGCGGGCATGTTCACTTCCTTCGCCGCCGCGATGATCGTGCGCAGGCGCGGGTTCATGCCGGGATCGCCGCCGCCGCTTCGGGCCGCGACCGTCAGTTCCTTGATCAGGCGCGTGAAAATCTTGCCGCGCTTGGCGTCGGCGGCGCCCTTCTTGTGCTTGATCGTGTGCCACTTGGAATGGCCGGACATGTGGAAACTCCTGAGAAAAGCGCCGTAAACGACGTGGACCCACTAGTTTACATCGCACGCGAGGTCGGCGGGACCAGTAGAGGAGGCCGCGACTTCTGGCCCATATTCACGCGTTTGGGAATGCCCGGGCGGGCGCCACGTCCACCATCGCCCGCAATGCGTATGCTACGCTTTGACCCGCCGTGCAATCGTCATCGCGTCATGCCTGAGCACTGGCGATGCAGCTGCGCTATGCGAACGTCGAGCTGCGTGACGCGCGCGATCGCGGGCGAAACGCTGATCATCCCGATCGCCCGCGCCACGGCCGATCTGGAATCGATTTTCACGCTCAACGCGCGTCGGTTCGCGCATCTGGGAACTGCTCGAATGCCCGGTCGCGCCGTCACAGCTCGTCGGCGACGATTGTCGGCGAATTCGACGTGTCGCCCGCCGATGCCGCACGAGACGTGGCCGAATTCCTCGATTCATTGCGCGCGGCCGGCCTGATCGCGCCGGTGGAGGGTTGAGCGTCAGTGGAAACCATCGACTACGGACAGATTCTCGCAGGCGATGCATCGGAAGATGTTCGCCGCGGGTCTTCCGCTGAGCGGCACCATCGAGTGACGCGCCGCTGTCCGCTCACCTGCGCGCACTGCTACAACAACCTTCCGATGGGCGACCGCGGGGCGGCGCAGCGTGAGCTCTCCTGCGACGAGCACTGCCGCCTGTTGGACGAGACTCTCCGAGGCGGGCTGTCTGTGGCTGCTGTATACGGGCGGCGAGATTTTCGCGCGGCGTGACTTCATCGACATCTATTCGTACGCGCGCGCGCCGCGGATTGCTGATTACGCTCTTCACCAACGGCACGCTCATCACGCCGGCGCTCGCCGACCGGCTCGTCGAGGAGCGGCCATTCGCGATCGAGATCACGCTCTACGGCCGGACGCGTGACACCTACGAGCGGCTCACGGGCATCCCGGGCTCCTACGATCCGATGCATGCGCGGCATCCGGCTGCTGCACGAGCGCGGTCTCCCGCTCAGCCTCAAGACCGTGGCCGTCACCATCAACAAGCACGAAGTCTTCGCGATGCAGCAGTTCGCCGAAGACGAGCTCGGAGTCGCGTTCAAGTTCGATGCGATGATGAATCCGCGCCTCGACTGCTCGCGAGCGCCGCTCGGCGTGCGGCTGACGCCCGAAGAGTGCGTGTCGTTCGACGTGGCCGACCCGAAGCGCATGGACGAGTGGACGACGTTCGGAAAGCGGGCGCGCGCGACGGCCGCGGCGACGGTCGGACCCGCGGAGGATCTCTACGGGTGCGGCGGTGGCATCATGCTCCTTCGCCATCAACCCCTACGGAGAGTTGAGCATCTGCACGCTGTCTCAGAAGGATTTGTGCGACCTGAGGTCCGGCAGCTTTGCGGACGGCTGGAGCTCGTTCCTGCGCACAGTGCGGTCGCGAAAAGTCACGCGTCCGACCAAGTGCACCAGCTGCCGGCTGAAGGGATGTGCGGCATGTGCCCGGCGAACGGAGAGCTCGAGAGCGGCGATGCCAGAGCGCCGGTCGACTTCCTGTGCCGGACCGCTCACCTGCGCGCGCTAGTACGTTCAGCTTCCCGGTCGCCCCCACGGCGAGTGCAGATGCTGCGCGGGCGGAAGCGGGTATGACGAGCTGATGGCTGCCTCCGCCGCGCTGCACGCGTCGGGTCCTCATCCTGCCGTCGGCGCGCCGGCGGCCGCGCCTGCTGCCGATGCTGTCCGGCTGGCCCGTCGGCGCCGTCGTGTGGATCGGGAGGGTGCAGCAGCGTGTGGCGTGCACTGAGTGCGCCTGGGATGGAGGGATGCGATGAAGCCTGACGAAACAGGACCGCGCAAGCCATACGCCAAGCCGCTGCTGACGCGCGTGACGCTGCGGCCGGAAGAGGCAGTGCTCGCCGGCGTGCAAGAACCTGACCGTCAGGGGCCCCGGCCAGCCCACATGCGCGTCTGCCGGCGGCGTGCTTCGACCCGGCGTCGTAACGCGATCAGCGCGCCCGGACAATGCGCATGACAGGAGCGATGACACCGACGGGTACCGCTGCCCGAGCGACGACGCCTCGCCACGCTTGTCCATCGGTGACGTGCGAGTGCAGCTCGCATCCTCCGACCACGATCGTCGCGCTCGAGATTCCGCCGAGTCATCACTGCATTTCGCCTGCGACGGCGATCATGCCGACGCCCGAGTCGACGCGCGCGTCGATGTCATCGAGCCGGATCTCCGCATGGCCCGTCGCGTTCGACTCCGGCGGCGTGTGGAAGTTGCGACGCTCCGCCGATGAGCTCCTGTTCGAGTTCCGCTCGCCTCGATTCGGCGCGGTGCCGTACCAGATCGGCCGCTTCCGACCCGATTTTTCAGCCGGCGAGGTCGTCCTTCACCGGCCGTATTTTCCGGCGGCGCGTGGCTTCTATCCGTTAGATGCCCCGCTGGACGAGCTGATCTTCACGAACCTTCTGTCGCGGCGGAACGGCGTGGAACTGCACGGCTGCGGCGTGGTCGACCACGACGAAGGGCTGCTGTTCCTCGGCTTTTCAGGCGCAGGCAAGAGCACGCTGGCACGGTTGTGGCGCCGCCACCCCGGCGCGACCATCCTCAGCGACGACCGCATCATCCTGCGAGTTCGCGACGGACGCGTGATGATGCACGGCACGCCGTGGCACGGAGACGAGGCGCTCGTCGCGAAGGGGCCGGTCCCGTTGAGCCGTCTCTTCTTCCTGCATCAGGGACCGGAATGCGCGCGCGCCCCTGCGCCGGCTCGGAGGCCGTGGCCAGCATGTTTGCGCGCTGTTCGCCCCATTCCACTGCGGCGGACGCGATTGCCGGCACGCTGGCGACCCTCGAGCAAACCGTCGCAGCTCGTGCCGTGCGCGGATCTGTGGTTCACTCCCGATGACGCGGCCATCGATTTCATTCGTGCACTGCCGCTGATCGCAGTCCTGCCAGCCGAAGCGGATAGCCGGCGATGCGATGGCTGCTGCTGGCCGCGCTCGTCCGCGGCGACCAGGCCGGGTGGCCGTTCGCGGGACGGCGCGCGGAGCAGCAGTTTCTCGATGCCGCGCAGCGGCACGGCGTCGTGCCGCTGGTCGCCTGGCAGCATCGCCGCTGCGGGCATCCCTGAACGATTGGCCGGCGGCGCTGCGGAGCGCCATTGTGGGCGCGCGCGCGACAGCACGCGATCGTCGAGCAGCTCCAGCGGTCGAGCTGGCGGCCGTCGTCGGCGAGCTGACGTCGCGCTCGGTGCGCTCGATCGTGCTCAAGGGCGCAGCGCTCGCCTATACGCACTACCCGCATCCGTGTCTGCGGCCGCGTGAGGACTTCGACCTCCTCGTGCATGAGTCGCGGAGAAATGACGCCGGTCGATGTCTTGCGGGCTCGCGGCTACACGCCGCTCGAGATGGTGACCGGCGGGCTCGTCACCTCTCAGCAGACGCTTCGGCCGGCATGCCGGACGTGGGTGTGCGTTACACCTGCGATCTTCACTGGCGCGGTCTCGAATCGGGTGGCGTTTTCACGGCTTCTTCCGTGGGAGCGTCTGGCGGCGGAGACTCGCCCGATTCCTGCGCTCGACGCCTGCGCCGAGGGACTTGCCCCGCCGCACGCGCTCCTGATGGCCGTGCGTCCATCGTGTGGCGCACCACTTCGATCCGCCGACCCTCATCTGGCTGTACGACATTCATCTGCTCGCCTCCTCGATGAGCGAGGATGACGCGACCCGTTTTGTGGCGCTCGCGGTGGACAGCGGCCTCACCGCCATCTGCGCGCGCGGCCTCGCGCTGTCACAACACCACTTTCGAACGCCGCTGCCGGCGGCGTTCGATCACCTCGCTCCGGCAGGCGACGAGCCGCTGGCGGCCTGCATGGACCAGGCGTTTCGGCCCTTCGACGCGCTCGTCTCTGGACCTGCGGGCGCTGGGAGGGCTTCGCGCCCGCTGGCAGTTGTTGCGCGAACACCTCTTCCGCCGTCCCCATGCCTGCGCGCTGCCCGTCCGCGCCTGGGCTCGGGTCCGCTGCCATGGTTGTACGCGCGCCGGATCGTTCGCGGGCGTCTCACGCTGGTTTCACGCCGCGCGAGATCATAGACCAGAAAGAGGCGACGTCATGCCGCTCACAGCCGGCTCGAATCACGGCGCATCCAGCGCAGACTCAGACCTCTTCGTCGGGTTGACGCGAGAGCTTCTTCAGCGCGGCTGCCACGTTCGCTTTCGCGCGACCGGCACGAGCATGCACCCGGCGATTCGGGACGGCGAGGTCGTGACCGTCGCCCCCGCGTCCGGGGATGCGTTCGCCGTGGGCGATGTTCTGCTGTGCCGCTGTCGGCCGGCGTCCGACGGCTCACCGCGTGGTGGCCGTGCAGCCGTCGGATGACGGGCGGCCGGTGCTCCACCTGCACGGGGACAATCTGTGCTCGCCCGATGGCCCGGTTCGAGCCGAGGACGTCATCGGCCGGGTGCTGACCGTGAGCCGTGACGGGAGCGACCACCAGCTGGATGGTCCGGGCCGGCTCGTTCGCCTGCGACGGATTGCGCGGTGGCTGTTCGCGGCAGCGGTCGTCTGGGCGACGGTGATGGGTGCCAGCGACGCTCTCGCACAGATTGGTGGACAGGCCCTGAACGGATGTAATTTGTCGACGAGCCAGGCCTAAATTCGCCAGTTGAACCAGCTGCCAGTTTGCGTCGACGGTACGCGAGTTGCAGGGCCCCACCGCGGTGATCGGTACTGACATCACCCACCACATCGCCAGAGAGCGGCGCCGTGGGGGCCACGAAATATCGGAGATCCGCGGCAGGCATTACCCCTGCGTTTGAAGCTCATGCCTAGGCTCGCGGCTTGCAAGGGGTGCTAGATCGACATGGCCCCCAGTACCGCGTGTCTTGCGAAGTTCCCACTCGAATGGCTTCTCGCTCCGCACCGGCAGGCCTGGTGCTTCTCGTCTCGGTTTTTCCTTCTGAGCGGACCGCTCGGGCACGCGGAACCCGTGGCGCAGCGGGTCGCGACGATCGCCAGCGACCTGACCGAGTACAGCCCGGGCGACACGGTGACGCTGACCGGCGGCGGCTGGACGCCGCAGGAAACCGTCACCATCGTCCTGCACCGCCAGCCGCTCGTGCACCCCGACACCGTGCTGACGTCGGTGGCTGACGCGAGCGGAACGATCACGAACACGTCGTTTGCGCCCGCACTGGACGACATCGGCGTGACATTCTTCGTGACGGCATCGGGATCGGCAGTCAGGCCTGCAGGCCTTCACCACCTTCGATGCCAAGGCGAAAAAATTACTTGGTCAGGCGCCGTCTCCACGGACTGGAACACCGCCGGCAACTGGGACAACGGCGTGCCTACCGCCAGCGAGGAGGCCCAGATTCCGGCCGGCCGCAGCCGCTATCCAGTCATTGGCTCGAACGCGTCCGTCAGCCGAAGGTGACGCTCGAGTCCAGGACCGGCGCGCTCGCTGACGGTCTCGGGCGGCACGCTGAGCGTCAGCGACGACATTACACCTCGAGACCGGGGCGACGTTCAACCAGTCCGGCGGCACGGTGGACACCGGCGATTTCGTCACCGCTGCCGGCTCTTCCTCCACGCAGTCGGGCGGCACGCTCCGCATCTTCCGCAGACTTCAAGAACTCCGGGACCTTCAACGCAACCGCGCGGCACGATCGTGTTCGCCGACCGGCAACGGCGAACGCATTCGACGCCTCCGGCACGAACCAGTTCTTCAACCTCGTCGTCAACAGCGGCGTCTCACCAACTTCTCCAGCGCCCGGACGCGCGGACATCCTCGTGCGCGGCGACTGGACGACGGACGGCGCGGCGAACCTGCACTGGACAAGAACAACAGCGTCACGTTCAACGGGAGCGGCGCCAGACCATCGCCGGCGCGGTGGCAGACCACCTTCCGCAATCTGGACGTGGACAAGACCGGCCGCGGCGCCGTCACGCTTGCCCGCTCGGCACTGGTCGCGAACGGCGACATGAAGGTAGTGAGCGGCACGCTCGATCTCGCCACGTTCACACTCAATCGTTCGGCACCGCTCGGCGGGATCATTCGGGTAGTCGAACGGCGCGTTCCTGAAGATCGGCGGCACGAACAGCTTCCCGGCGGGCTACGCGATCCACACCTTCCAGCCGACCAGCACCGTGGACTACTACGGCACCAATCAGACGGTGACCGCGGAGACGTACGGGCACCTCAACCTCAGCACCAGCGGCACGAAGACGATGCCCGCCACGCCGTTGACGATCCAGGGCAACTTCACGATGTCGGGCACCGCGTCCGCCACCGCGGACGCGGCGCTCACGGTCAACGGCAACTTCACGCTGGGTCCGGGCACCACGTTCGGCGGCGGCATCGGTGCTCAGCCACATCGTCAGGGGCAACTTCAGCAACAGCGGCACGTTCACGGGCGGCACGAGCACGTTCACGTTCAACGGCACCGGCACCAGACGATCGGCGGCTCGAACTCCACGACCTTCAACAACCTGACCATCAACAACCCGGGCGGCGTGGCGCTGAACGGCGTGAACACCACCGTCAACGGAATCCTCACGTTTACGTCCGGCAATGTCACGACGGGACCGAGCCAGTTCATCGCGACGTCGGCGACCGGCAACGTGTCGCGCACGAGCGGCCACGTGGTGGGCAACTTCCAGAAGTTCGTCGCCACCGGCGCCACCACCCTGACCTACGAAATCGGCGACAGCGGCGCCTACACCCCGGTGACCGTGGCGTTCGGGAGCGTCTCGGCCGCGGGAACTCTCACGGGCAGCACCACCCCAGGCGACCATCCGAACGCGGGCACTTCGCCCGTCGATCGGCTCAGGAGCGTGAACCGCTACTGGACGTTCACCAACAGCGGCCTGTCGTTCACGAACTACAACGCGACCTTCAACTTCGTCGCGGGCGATCTCGACGCCGGCGTCAACACCAGCGCCTTCATCGTCGGCAAGTTTACCGGCGGGGCGTGGACGACGCCGACCGTTGGCACGAGGACGGGCACGTCAACGCAGATCACCGGTGTCACGAGCTTCAGTGATTTCGACGATCGGCGAGTGCGGCGCATGCACGACGCTGGGCACCGGCGCCGATCCGGCCAACACGACTCGTCGCGCCGGGCGGCGCCGCCACGACGGCCGACGCGTTCACCTTCCAGACCGATGGCGCAACGGACACGGTTACCGCCGTCACGGTGACACTGGCACCGGGTACGTTCGCCAGCTTGTTGCAGCTCCAGATCACCGACGACGCCGAATCCACCGTCTACGGGTCGGTTAACCCGTTAAGCGACACGCCGTCGATCCAGCTGACGACCCCGATCACCGCGACGACGACGAGCACGCAGTACAAGATTCGCGTCAGGCCGGAGAGCCACGCGCTAATGCCGTCGCCCCCTGGATCGAGCTACGCGCTGACCGCGCGTGTCAGCTCGTGGACCGGTTCGAACTTCAACCATGCGGGCAGCGACAGCGGCGGCACCACCGTCACGATCGACAACCTGTCGCCCGGCAACGTCACGCGGCGCCACCGCGACGTCCGGCAATACGCAGGTCACCCTGGCGTGGACCAATCCGCCGAACAGCGATCTCGGAACGATCCTCGTGCTGCGGCGGGCAGGGTCCGCGGTCGGCGACACGCCGGCCGAAGGCGCGACCTATGCGGTCGGGAACAGCGTCGGATCGTCAATCGTCGCGTGCGTGGTCACGGCGCCGGCGACGGGCTGCACCGACACCGGGCTGGCCAACGGCACGGTCTACCACTACAAGATCTTCGCGAACGACACCAACGGCAACTACGCGACCGGCGCCGTCCCCACCGGCTCCCCGTCACGCCGAACCTGACGACGCTCGGCAACGGCACCGACCCGGCCAACGCGACCGTCGCGCCGGGCGGCGCCGCCACGATGGCGGACGCGTTCACCTTCCAGACCGGCAGCGGCACCGACGCGATCACCGCCGTCACGGTCACGCTGGCGCCCGGGACGTCGGCCGGCGTCTCACTCGTCGAGATCACCAACGACGCCGGGTCCGACCGACTACGGTGTCGGTCAGCGATCCGTCCAGCGACACCGTCGCGATCCCGCTGACGACCCCTATCACCGCGACGACGACGAGCACGCAGTAAGATCCGGGTCACGCCGAAGAGTCATCTGGCGATGCCGGTGCCCCCGGGGCGAGCTACGCGCTGACGGCGTCAGTCGTCAGCTCGTGGACCGGCACGAACGTCCAGGCGGGCAGCGACAGCGGCGGCACCACCATCACGATCGACAACCTGTCGCCGGGCAACGTCACGGGCGCCACCACGACCGGCGGCGATCAGCAGATCACGGTGGCGTGGACCAATCCGGCCGACAGCGACCTCGCAGCAAGTCGTCGTGCTGCGTCGGGCAGGCGCCGCGGTCGCCACCACGCCGACCGAAGGCGTGAACTATTTCGTCGGCGACACCATTGGTTCGTCCACTCGTGGCGTGCGTCGTCACGGCGCCGGCGACAAGCTGCACGGATGACGCGGTGGACAACGGCACGGCGTACCACTACAAGCTCTTCGCGCGCGACACCAACCGCAACTACGCGACCGGCGTCGTCCCCACCGGCTCGCCGGTCACACCGACCGTCACGACGCTTGGCGACGGCACCCCCGTCAGCAGCGCGACGATCGCGCCGGGCGGCGCCGCCACGATGGCCGACGCGTTCGCCTTCCAGACCGGCAGCGGCGCCGACACCATCACCGCCATCACCGTGAGCCTTGCGACGGGCACGTCGGCCGCCGTGTCCCTCGTCGAGATCACCGACGTCGCCGGGGCCATCGTCTACGGATCGGTCAGCGATCCGTCCAGCGACACACTCACGATCACGCTGACCACCAATATCGTTGCGACGACGACGAGTATGCGCGATGCAGGATCCGCGTCACGCCGAAGAGCCATGCGGCGATGCCGGCGCCCCGGGAACAAGCTACGCGCTGACAGCCCATATCACCGACTGGACCGGCACCAACGCTCATGACGGCGGCGACAGCGGGAACACCATCATCACGATCGACAACCTGTCGCCGGGCAACGTCACGAACGCCACCGCGACCGCCGGCAGCACGCAGGCGTTGCTGGCGTGGACGAATCCGGCCGACAGCGACCTCGGGACGATCGTCGTGCTGCGGCGGGCAGGGGCCGCGGTCACCGACACGCCGGTCGAAGGCGTGACCTATTCGGTCGGGAACACCGTCGGTTCGTCAACGGTTGCTTGTGTCACGGCGGCAGCGCTCGGATGTGCCGACGTCGGGTTGATCAACGGCACCGACTATCACTACAAGATCTTCTCGAAGGACATTGACGGCAACTACGCGACCGGCGTCGTGCCGACCGGTTCGCCCGCGACGCCGTTTTCCCGCATCACCGTCACGCCGACGAGCGGCCTGACGACGACCGAAGCCGGTGGCACCGCCACGTTCATCGTCGTGCTGATCATCGCGACCAGTAGCGGACGTGACGATCGGCCTGAGCTCGAGCGACACCACCGAGGGCACGGTCAGCCCGTCGAGCCTGACCTTTACGAGCGCCAACTGGGATATTCCCCAGACGGTCACCGTCACCGGCGTCGACGATGCCGTGGACGACGGCGACGTCGCGTACTCGATCGTCACCGCCCCCGCCACGAGCGCCGGCGGTTACAACGGGCAGGGACGCGAGCGACGTCTCGGTCACCAACACGAACAACGACACGGCGGGCATCAAGGTGCAGCCGACCGGGCTGACGACGACCGGAGGCGGGGGGAACAGCGACGTTCACAGTGGTGCTCAACACCCAGCCGACAGCCGATGTGACGATCGGCCTGAGCTCGAGCGACACGACGGAGGGGACGGTCAGCCCGGCGAGCGTGACCTTCACGAGCGCGAACTGGAGCCTGCAGCAGACCGTGACCGTCACCGGCGTGAATGATGCCCTGGCCGACGGCAACATCCCCTACACCATCGTCACGGCGCCTGCGGCGGCGCAGCGACGGCAAATACAACGGGATCGATCCGATCGACGTCGCCGTCACCAACATCGACAACAACACTGTCGGCATCATCGTCAACCCGACCTCCGGCCTGACCACGACCGAGGCCGGCGGCACGGCCGCGTTCAGCGTGGTGCTCAACTCGCAGCCCACCGCCGACGTGACGATCGGGCTGAGCTCGACCGACACGACCGAGGGCACGATCAGCCCGGTCGAGCCTCACCTTCACGAGCGCGAACTGGAACGTGCCGCAGACCGTTACCGTCACCGGCGTCAACGACGACCTGGACGACGGCGACGTCGCCTACACCATTGTCACGGCGGCGGCGACGAGCAGACGACGGCAACTACTACGGCCTGAACGCCAGCCGACGTCTCGGTGACCAACATCGACAACGACACGTCGGTCATCACCGTCACGCCGACCTCAGGCCTGACGACGACCGAAGCGGGAGGCACCGCGACCTTCACCATCGTCCTGACGTCGCAGCCGACGGCGGACGTGACGATCGGCCTGACCTCGAGTAACACGGCGGAAGGGACGGTCACCCCGGCGAGCGTGATTTTGACGCCCGCGAATTGGAACGTGCCCCAGACGGTCACCGTCACCGGCGTGGACGATCCGCAGGCCGACGGCAACATTACGCACGCGATCGTGACGGCCCCGGCGACGAGCACGGACCCGAACTACTCCGGCCGGAACGCATCCGACGTGTCGGTCACCAACCTCGACAACGACACGGCGGGCATCACCGTGACGCCGACATCCGGCTGACCACCAGCGAAGCCGGCGGCACCGCGACGTTTACAGTCGTCCTGCAATTCGCAGCCGACCGCGGACGTCACGATCGGCGTGAGTCTCGAACGACGCGACTGGAGGGCACCGTCAGCCCGGCGAGCGTGATTTTCACTGCCGCGAATTGGAACGTGGCGCAGACGGTCACCATCACCGGCGTCAACGACCCGTCGACGACGGCGACATTACCTACTTGATCGTCACCGCCCCCGCGACGAGCACGGACCGCGACTACTCCCGCCTGAACGCGAGCGACGTCTCGGTCACCAACATCGATGACGACACCGCCGGGATCGTCGTGACACCGACGTCCGGCCTGATCACGTCCGAGATCGGCGGCGAGGCCCCCACGTTCACCGTGGTGCTGACGTCGCAGCCAACGGCCAACGTGGTGATCGGACTCAGCTCCAGCGACACGACCGAAGGCACCGTCAGCCCGGTCAGCCTGACGTTTACGAGCGCGAACTGGAATACGCCGCAGACCGTCACCGTCCACGGCGTCAACGACGTCATCGACGACGGCGACATTGCCTACACGCATCGTCACGGCGCCGGCCGTTAGCGGCGATCCGAACTACGCGGCATCGACCGCGAGCGATGCGTCACGGTGACCAACATCGACAGCGACGCGGCCGGCTTTTTCGTCAACCCCGATCTCGGGCCTGACCACAACCGAGGCCGGCGGCCGCGCGCACTTTACCGTGGTGTTGAACACCGCAGCCGCTCGGCCGACGTGACCATCGCGCTCAGTTCGAGCGACCCGTCGGAGGGCACCGTCAGCCCGGCCAGCCTGACGTTCACGAGCGACAACTGGAACACGCCGCAGACCGCCGATGTGACCGGCATCGACGACGCGCTCGACGACGGCGACATCACCTTCACCATCGTGACCGCGGCGGCGATCAGCGCCGATCCGGCTACAACGGCCTGAACCCGCTCGATGTGTCAGTGATCAACATCGGACAACGACACCGCCGGCATCACGGTCAGCCCCACCTTTGGCCTGACCACGACCGAAGCGGGGGACCGCGACCTTCACCGTGGTGCTCAATTCGCAGCCGACGGCGAACGTCACGATCGGGCTGGAGCTCGAACGACACGTCGGAGGGCACCGTCAATCCGGCGAGCGTGACCTTCACGACCGCGAACTGGAACACGCCGCAGACGGTGACCGTCACCGGGGTCGATGACTTGTTCGACGACGGCGACGTCGCCTACAGCATCGTCACCGCGCCGGCGACGAGCAGCGACGGCACCTACAACGCGCTCAGCGCACTCGACGTGTCGGTGAGCAACACGGACGACGACACTGCCGGCTTCACGCTGACCCCGACCTCCGGTCTGATCACGACCGAGGCCGGCGGCACCGCGACGTTCACGGTGGTGCTGACTGCCCGGCCGACCGCCAATGTGACGATCGGACTGATCTCGTCCGACACCACCGAGGGCACGGTCAACCAGGCGAGCGTGACCTTCACCAGCGACAACTGGAATACGGCGCAGACCGTCACCATCACCGGCGTCAACGATGCGCTTGATGACGGCGATATCGCCTACGACATCGTCACCACGCCGGCGTCGAGCAGCGACAGCAGCTACAACGGCCTCTCCACGGGCAACGTCTCCGTCACCAACACGGACAACGACGAGGCGGGCATCACCGTCACGCCGACCTTCGGCCTCACGACCACTGAAGCCGGTGGCACAGCCACCTTCACGGTCGTGCTGACATCGCAGCCCACGGCCGACGTGACGATCGGGCTGAGCTCGAACGACACGACGGAGGGCACGGTCAGTCCGTCGAGCCTCACGTTCACGGCCAGCAATTGGAATATCGCGCGGATCGTCACCGTCACCGGCGTCGACGACGTCGTGGACGACGGCGACGTTCCTTCGGCATCATCTGCGGCCGGCGACGAGCGGCGATCCGAACTACAACC
>ERZ1370068.123-contig-10107_pt1 | contig 31216 bp, 34 predicted proteins | sample MGYA00561227_ERZ1370068 | MGnify/ENA primary metagenome ERZ1370068 (study PRJEB38410, sample SAMEA6850437) | metagenome | study: Metagenomic assessment of the ecological functions of the soil: analysis of the soil microbiota associated with the...
ATTACGTACCGCTCGGTGACGCGGCCCTGTGGAAAATTGTAGGTGCGGATGCGCTCGGAGCGGTCGCCGCTGCCGACCTGGCTGCTGGCGCGTCGGCCGCGCGCTCGGCGTCGCGCCGGGCGCGCTCCATCTCGTAGAGCCGGGCGCGCAGCACCTTCAGGGCCTTGGCCTTGTTCTTGTGCTGCGACTTCTCGTCCTGCTGCATGCACGACCAGGCGCCGGTCGGCAGATGGGTGATGCGGACCGCGCTGTCGGTGGTGTTGACCGACTGGCCGCCGGGGCCGCTGGACGCGGAAGACGTCGATGCGCAGGTCCTTGTCCTCGATACTGGACATCGACCTCCTCGGCCTCAGGCAGCACGCGCGACGGTGCGCGGCCGGAGGTGTGGATGCGACCGCTGGCCTCGCGTCTCGGGCACGCGCTGGACGCGGTGCACGCGGATTGCAACTTCAGCCGGGCGAAGACGCCGCGCCCGGTGATCTCCATGCTCGCTTCCTTGTAGCCGCCGAGGCCCGGTCTCGCTGATGCCCAGGACCTCCGCGCGCCAGCCATGGCCTCTCGGCATAGCGCGGAGTACATGCGGAACAGCGCGGCGGCGAACAGCGCCGCCTCGTCCCCGCCAGTGCCGGCACGAACCTCGAGATGGCGTTGCGCTCATCGGCCTCGTCCTTGGGCAGCAGGCGATCTTTACCTGCTGATCGAGCTCGAGCAGCGGTATCGCTGCTTGAGCTGTCACAGCTCCTCCTCGGCGGCGTGGCCTTCATCCTCGGCATCGCCGGCCGGGATCAGCCGCCAGCACCGCCGGATCGTCGCCCGCTCCGCCTGGGCCTGGCTGCAGAGCGATGATCCGCTCGACCGTCGGCGACAGACTCGGCATATTCGCGCGGACATGCGGGCGAAACCCTGGGCGTCCTGCCGCGGCCTCGCGGCGCCATGCAGCGAGCGCCAGCTCCTCATGCGCGCTTCACGACCCGCGCCAGCTTGTCTCGATACTCATCGCTTCGTCGTATCCTCCGTGCTCGCATCGACCGCGAGCCCGAAACAGCCGGGCCAGCAAGCCTGGCTCCGCGCCGCTGCGTCACGTGCCGGCGCCGCCGCCGCCTGCCGCGCAGCCCGCCGTAGGGCTTCATGCGAGCAGCCGATTGATCAGCAGCCGGCGTCGCCGTGGCCGGCATCGGCCGAGCCGCTCCGCCAGCACCTCCGCGGAAGCACCCATCTCGAAACGCGCTGGCGCAGGGCAACGCGAGCCGGCACGGCACGGCCTCGCGCCGCGCGGCGCGCCCAGATATGCCGCGCAATCGGCCTCGATCGATCAAGCTCCAGGCCGCGCGCCGCCGCCGCCGCCCGGGTCCGGAGCGACCTCGCATGCGGCACTGCTCCAGATCGTCGAGCTCGTAGCGGAAACACGTCTTCCAGCGCGGTCGACCGCCGGCTCCGCGACATCGGCGGGTACCGGCGACATCGATCAGCAGCACCGGGCGACGCCGGCGCACGCTTGATTGCCTGGGCGCATCGCTTCGGCGGTGACGACGGGCATGGTCGCCGCCCTGGCGCTCACCACCGACATCGGCGGCGGCAAGACCCGCCGGACAGCTCCGGCCAGCGTCACGTGATGGGCGACCCCCACGGCGCTCGACGATCGGCCCGCGCGGACCGGACGATGGGCAGCGCCACGCGTCAGCCGCCGAAGGCCGGCGCGGCGCAGCTGCTCGATCATCAGCTCGCCCATCTCGCCCGCGGCCGATCAGCAGTCCCCGGCGCTGCGCGACAGATCGCCGTGGAGCTGGCGGGCAAGCCGCACCGCCGACGGCGGCGATGGAGACCGGCTGCTCCGCGAAGGCCCGTCTCGCTGCGCACCCGCTTGGCGGCGGCGTAGGCGGCCTGCAGTGCCTCCTCGAGATTGCCGCCCATCAAGCCCGGCGGCACTGGCGAGAGCGATGTGCTTCCCGACCTGGCCCAGCACCTGCGGCTCGCCGATCGACCTGGCTGTCCAGCGAAGCCGGCGACGGCGAAGATATGGCGCAACGCTTCGGCCGCCGGCGCAGGCGGTAGGACTGGGCCGTCGACCTCTCCGCGGAACCGCCCGGCCTGGCCGGCGCGAAGGCCGTCCCGACGGCGCGGCGGCGCCTGATCGTCCGAGGCCACGCGTCGCACCATCTCGCTGCGAGTCGCAGGTCGACACGGAACACTGCCTCGGCGAGGCCGGCGGCCTGCGAGGCGCTGCAGCAAGCTCCGGCAGAGCGCTCTTCCTCGACATAGAGCGCCTTCGCGCAGGGCCGCTTGGTACCGCTGCGATGGTTGACGCCGACGACGAGGAAAGTGGCCGGCCATTAGCCGCGCTAGCGGAAGCGGGCGAGGCGCTCCTCAGGGTTCGGCCGAGCGGCACCGGCCGTCTGCTCAGCCGCTGTCGAGGATCGCGCAGGGTCGCCGCGCCTTGCGCCAGCTCGTCCTCGCCCAGGATGACGGCCGCCGCCGCGCTTCAGCTTATCCGCCCGCTTCAAGCGCTTGCCGATGATTGCCCGCCATAGCCGAGCTCGACCGGCAGACCAGCCCCGCGCGAGCGCGGCGAGCGATGCAGCCGGCTTATGGCTCTCGGCCGCCAACTCCCACCGGTCACCGCGATCGGCCGGCGCGCCGCCGGCGTCTCGGCCAGCATCATGGCTCGACGCGCTCGATTCCGCCGCCCAGCCGACGCCTGGCGTCGTGCGGGCCGCCACGATCTCCGATCAGGCCCGTCATATACGCGCCGCCGGCCATGCGCGGCGCTGCTGGCACCGAGCTCGGTCGAATCATGAGACTCGAAAGCAGGTGTGGCAGTAGTAGTCGAGCCCGCGCACGAGGCGCGGATTCAGACTGATAGGCGATACCCAGGCGTCCCGAGCCCGCCGGTCACGGCAGCGAGAGAAATCGCGGCTCGCTTCGGTTCAGGTGATCCGCCAGACGCGGCGCCTCGGCGACGATGCGCGTGGTCGCCCTCGTCCTGGAGATCGAGGATGCGCATGCGGATTGCGCCCAGCCGCTCGCGGCTGTCGCTTGCGAAGCTGCTCCTGATGCGCCTTGCGAGATACGCCGACCAGCACGACGGCGATAGGCGTGCGCGGCTCTCGCCGTCGCCCGGCGTGTTGAGCTCGAGCACCGTGCGATCGAGGAACGCCGAGGTCGCGCAGGATCGTCGACGCCGACAGGCGATGATCTCGACGTCGCCCGGCAGGCTCGCGACGCCGAGCAGTTCGACGCCGATCTGGTGGAATTGGCGCAGGCGGCCCTTCTGCGGCGCGCTCGTAGCGGAACATCGGACCAGGCTGTAGAAATCATTTCAGCGGCAGATGCTGGCTGAGGCCGCCGGAGATGAAGGCGCGCGCCACGCCGGCCGTGTTCTCCGGCCGCAGACGTGATGCTGCTCGCCGCCGCTGTCGGTGAAGGTGTACATCTCCTTGGTGACGATGTCGGAGGTGTCGCCGAGGGTGCGCTTGAACGACCTCCGGAGAATTCGAAGATCGGCGTCGCCGATCTCTGAGATAGCCATAGCGCTCGCGACGCCGCGCGCGGTCTCGACCACGCGCCGATAGCGGCGCATCGTCGTTCGGGCAAGAGATCGTGTGTGCCGCGAACCGGCTGCAGCGTGCGTCACAGAAGATCTGTCCCGGGCTCAGCGTTCTAGGCTGCGTCGGTCGTCGCTGGCGCCTTCGCCGCAGCTCGATCTCCGGCCGCCTTCTTCTCGATCAGCTCGACCAGATGGTCGACGATGTCCCGAATCCTTGAGCCGGTGGTCGGGCAGGCCGTTGACATAGACCATGCTGCGTGCCGTTGCCGCCGCCGGTGAAGCCGATGTCGGTCATCGCGCGCCTCGCCCGGGCCGTTCACCACGCAGCCGATGATCGAGACGCGTCATCGGCGTGGTGATGTGGCCGAGCGCTGCTCCAGCGCCTCGACCGTCTTGATCACGTTGAAGCCCTGCCGCGCGCAGGACGGGCAGGAGATGATGTTGACGCCGCGGTGGCGCAGGCCCAGCGACTTCAGCATGTCGAAGCCGACCTTGATCTCCTCGACCGGATCGGCGGACAGCGACACGCGGATGGTGTCGCCGATGCCGGCCCACAGCAGCGAGCCGATGCCGATCGACGACTTGACCGTGCCGGTGCGCAGGCCGCCCGGCCTCGGTGATGCCCGAGGTGCAGCGGGCAGTCGCATGGCTTCCGCACAGCGCCTGATAGGCGGCCACGGCGAGGAACACGTCCGGACGCCTTCACGCTGATCTTGAACTCGTGGAAGTCGTGGTCCTGCAGGATGCGGGCGTGGTCGCAGCGCGCTCTCGACCATCGCCTCGGGGCAGGGCTCGCCGTACTTCTCCAGCAGGTCGCGCTCCAGCGAGCCGGCGTTGACGCCGATGCGCATGGAGCAGCCATGGTCGCGGGCCGCCTGCACCACTTCGCGCACGCGCTCGGCGCGAGCCGATGTTGCCGGGATTGATGCGCAGGCAGGCCGCGCCGGCCTTGGCCGCCTCGATGCGCGCGCTTGTAGTGGAAGTGGATGTCGGCGACGATCGGCACCTTCGCGCGCCTTGACGATGGCGCGGCAACGCCGCGGTCGATTCCTCGTCCGGGCAGGAGACGCGGACGATGTCGGCGCCGGCCGCCTCCAGCTGGCGGATCTGGTCGATGGTCGCCGCCGCGTCGGCGGTCAGCGTGTTGGTCATGGACTGCACGGTGATCGGCGCATCGCCGCCCACCGGCACCGAGCCGACGCTGGATCTGCGCGGCTCTTGCGGCGCTGGATGTCGCGATAGGGGCGGACGCCTCCATCTTCCTGATCCTCTTTGCCCTGACGCCGGCGCGTGACCCCGGCGCCCGCTAATGACCAGTCTGTCGTCTTCGAAGCCCGCCGGATCCAAAAGGGAAGATCCCGCTTCTACCAGCTCCTCCGACCGCGCCCAGCGACGGCATCTGCGTTCCGTCGACCAGCACGTGTCCAGGCCCCCCGGCATTGCCGGCGGTCAGCAGCAGCCCGGGGCTGATCTGAGCACCTCGATGGCTTCGGCCGGCGCGTAAGACCGCCGAGTAATAGGTCTTCCGGTCTGGTCGTTGATCTGAAACCTGCAGCCGTCCATACGGGCCAACGAGCTTCCACCCGGGCGCCGGGACTGGCCATGACGACCTCGTGCACGGCAGCGGTGGGCTGCAGCCATTTCGGGCCCCGGGGGCCGGCTGGCGGCCAAAGGTGCGTTGAACTCCCGGGCAGGGGAGCGCGGTCATCCGGCTCCACCAGCACGCTTGTGGCCGGGGCTTGCGGCTCTCGGCCGGGGGCCGCCGTGGCCCATGGGCACAGGCGGCGTCTGCGCTGCCGGGAGGGCGATGGTCGACGGCGTCGCGCCGGCCGCCGTCGAGCCGGGCAGGGGCGGCCTTCCTGGGCGCCAGCCACCCCTGAGAGGCGGCGGGGTCCGGCGCGCTTGCCGGGGGCGGCGCTCCCGGGGCAGGGCGCGGTAGCGGTCGGCACCTGGGGCGGGGGGCGTGGCGCCTTGGGGTTTCACCATGCGGGCGGACGGTCGCCACATTGGTCGGCACCTCCTTGCCCAGGATCGCCCGGGCAGCTGCAGGGCACCTCGGGAACGAGGGCCGAGTAAAGGCTCCTATTCCGGTCGGCCAGGTGCGCTACACAGACGCCACAGACCAACATCGCGCGGAAGCCTCCGGAGGCTGCTGAGCACCGCCCCGCCGGGAATGCGCCCCTCGCTGGCGACGATCGGGACGATTGAGGCGTACCTGCGTGTCCACGCCGGCGACTTCCTCGCGGAACAGGCCGGACCAGCTCCTCGCCGTCCAGGCCCAGATAGTCGCCGTAGCTGCGCACAGAATCCGGAGGCATAGGCCATGCCGTGGGCAGGTCCTCGAAGCGCCCAGGCATTCTCCACGGCCCGGGAGATGGGGTCAGGCGGATATGGAGCTGGGGAAGCGACGGTCGGCAGGTCCCTGGCCGCCCATACGCTTTCCCGCCGGCGGCGTGAGATTTCGCCGCTGCACGACGCCCTCCCCCTGGAACGGCGGGCAGGCCGCCATCGTCCCCGGTCCCTCTGGCAGATGCTCCATTCTCTGCTGCGGGTTCCATCCCCGACCAATCCCTGGTCTCCAGGTTCCCGGAGGCCCGTGCCGGTTCAAGCCCGGATCGCGCCCGAAGGAGTCAGCTGCCAAGGCAAGCCGCTCAGGCGTGCGCCAAGGCGGCTTCGGCCGGTCAAAGCGCCAGAAGTTTTTCTGCACCAAATCCGGTCGGCGGTAGCAATCACGGCGAGCAATGCCGAGTGTCCAAAGAGCCCCTAAGGTGCTCATTACGCCATGATCGCATGCGCATAAGCTGCCAGCTCGTGGCGGATGCTGACATGCGGCTGACCGGCATCATCCCCTCGGTAGTTGCGCAAGGGGCTGACTTCCAGGCTGCGCATCATGAGTTTCACCGGTCCGACGCGGCCGAGGGGCGGCCCGGAGAGCGCCTGATACCCAGGCCCAGCAGCCCCATGGCCTCGATCGGCTTGCTCGCACATCTGGCGCCGCAGACCGGAGAGCGGTTAGCGCGGCCCGCCGCGGCGCATTGCCGCGCCACTTCGCTGGGGGGCGGCAGCAGCGCGCTGGGGCCAGCGGGTCAGCAGCGGTCGGCCAGGCGCGCGGGGATTGCCCCGGCTTCGCTGTGAAGAGGAATTGGGCGAGGTCGTTGCTGCCGACGGAGACGAAGTTCGGCCTCGGCCAGAAGCGGCCGGCAGCCGCCGGGGATCAGCGAGGGGGATTCCTTCCAGCATCGCCCCGACCTCGGAGCGGGTCGCGGCACGGGAATCTCCCTCTGCCGGGCGCGCTCGACCTCGATATCGACGAGGATCTGCCTCGCGTGCGGTGAACCCGTCCGCCGTGGCGATCATCGGAAACATCAGATCGAGCGGCCGGCCGGCCGCCGCGGATGAGGGCGCGCGACTGCTGGCGCAGCATGATCGGGCGATCGAGCCCGATGCGGATGGCGCGCCAGCCCATGGCCGGGTTCTCCTCGGCCTCGCCGCGCCAGTAGGGCAGCACCTTGTCGCCGCCGACGTCGAGGGTGCGGAAGACCACCGGCTTGCTCGCCCGCCATGGTCGAGGATGCGTGCGGTAGATGTCGGTCTGCGCCGCGACGTCGGGAAATTCGATCGCGCACCATGAACGGGATCTCGGTGCGGTAGAGCCCGACGCCGTCGGCGCCGCTGTCGTGCAGGTGGGGCAACGTCGATCAGCAGGCCGGCGTTGATGTTGAGCGAGATGGCGACGCCGTCGCGGCGTCACCGCCGGCAGGTCGCGCGGTGGCGGCGAACATGGCCTCGCGCGCTGCGCGCAGCGCGCCGCATGCTCTCGAGCAACGTTCTGCCGGATATCCTCGCCGGGCCGAACGAAGACGGTGCCGTTGTCGCCATCGATGATCAGCGGGTCGCGCGGCCTCGACACGCCGGAACAGGCTTGCTCACGCGCCCGACCACCGGGATGTCGATGGCGCGGGCGACGATGGCGACATGCGCGGTGGGCGAGCCCTCCTCCAGCACCATGGCCGCGCAGGCGCTTGCGGTCGTAGTCGAGCAGCTCGGCCGGCCCCATGTCGCGCGCCACCAGCGATGCGCGTCGTCCGGCAGGCGGCTCGGCGCGCCGCCGCCGTATCGCCCACGAGGTGCTTGATCAGCCGGTTGCCGAGGTCCTCGAGATCGAGGACGCGCTCGCGCAGGTAGGGATCGACCACCTGGTCGCAGTGCGGCGCGCGCATGTCGTCCTGCACCTTCTGCACGGCGGCCTCGGCGGTGAGGCCGCTGTCGATCGATCTCGAGCGATGCGGCTGAGCCAGCCGCGATCCTCGGCGAACATGCGATAGGTCTCCAGGATGTCGCGATGCTCGCCGCCATCGGCCAGATCGGACGAGCGCTGCAGCATGTCGTCGAGCGCGCTCTGCATGCTGGCGACGGCCGTCGCGCAGACGCTCGCATCTCCTGCGCGCCGGATCTTCGGCCACCATCTGCTGCCAGCATGATGCGCGGCTCGTGCAGCACGGCGCCGGCCCGATGGCGAGGCCGCCATTCAGCAGCGATGCCCTCCGAGCCGCACCGGCAGGCAGGCCGATGCCCTCGGTCGGCTCCAGCTCGTCGCGCGCGACCAGCTCGCCGCTCGGCCACCAGCTCGGCCAGCACCAGTGGCGACGGTCTCGAGGGTCTCGACCTCCTCCTCGGTGTAGTGGCGCGGCGTGCGGTTCTGCACCACCGAGGACGCCGAGCACGCGGCCGCCGCGCAGGATCGGCACGCCCATCAGCGAACGAAAGATCTCCTCGCCGGTCTCGGGCCGGTAGGCGAAGTTGCGGATGGGCCTGCGCCTCGGCCAGCGCCAGCGGCCGCGCGTGGCAGCGGCGATGTCGCCGACCAGGCCCTCGCCGACCCGCAGGCGCGTCTTGTGCACCGGCCTCGGGCTTCAGGCCCTCGGTGGCGAACAGCTCCAGCACCTCGCCGGGGCGCATCACGTAGGCCGAGCAGACCTCGGCCACCATGCCGGCGGCGATGATGCGCGACCGATCTTGTCGAGCCGCTCCTGCGCCGTCGCCGCCGCCGGCCATGACATCGCGCGAGGCGGCGGAGCAGCAGACGCCAGGTCGGCGCCGCCCGGCGTGGCATCAGCCGGCGGCCTCGCGCGTCGCAGTTCGGCGATGGCCGTGTTCGCGCGCCGGCGAGGCTCGGCACCGCCTGGTCGACCAGCTCGTCGCAGGATGTCAGCGGTGCGGCTGCTCGCTCGGTCACCATGCCGACGCTCTGGCCGGCCATCGAGCGAGCCGCGTCTCGACGTCGCCGTCGATCACGGCGCGGCGCAGCGCGCCGGCCCAGAAATGCTCGATCTCGAGCTGCGCCGCCTTCTGATCGATCTCGCCGCGATCGAACGCGGTCGATCGACCTGCGCTGGTACTCGATGAAGCGCGCGGTCGCCGTCATTGACGAGGGCGCGCACGGGGATCACCGGGAAGCGCGGGTCGAGCTGCACCGACGGCACGGCATCGCGCGCGCTGGCGCGGATGAAGGCCTGCTTGAATTGCGGATGGGCGATCGATTCGGTGGCGCAGACGAAGCGGGTGCCGAGCTGGCAGCCGGACAGCGCCCATCTCGAGATAGCCGAGCGATCGCCTCGCCGCGGCCGATGCCGCCGGCGACGAAGACCGGCACGCTCGCGGATCGCCGGCAGGATCTCCTGCGCCAGGACGCTGGTCGAGACCGGGCCGATATGGCCGCCGGCCTCCATGCCCTCGATCACGATGGCATCGGCGCCGGAGCGCACCAGCTTCTGGCGAGCGACCAGGGCCGGGGCGAAGCACATCACCTTGGCGCCGCCTTGCTTGATGCGCGGCATGGCGACGCGCCGGGCGGCAGACCGCCGGCCAGCACGACATGGCCGACCTTGTGATCGAGGCAGACCTCGATCAGCTCGCATCAGCTGCGGGTGCATGGTGATGAGATTGACGCCGAAGGGCCGGTCGGTCAGCGCCGCCGGTCGCGGCGATCTCCGTCGGCGAGCAGGCTCGGGCGACATCGAGCCCGAGGCGATGACGCCGAAGCCGCCGGCGTTGGAGATCGCCGACGACCAGATGGCGCTCCGACACCCAGGTCATGGCGCCGCCCATGATGGCGTAGCTCGCAGCCGAGGAATTCGCGGCCGCGGCTCCCACAGCTGGTCGAGATGCGCTCGACGGCGCCGTCCCGTGCGGTTCATCGGCTCAGCTGCGCGTCCAGGCCGTAGGCGGTGTGGAGGGCTGCGCACGGCCAGCTCGGTGTATTCCTCGGCGATCAGCACGCTGATCTTGATCTCCGAGGTCGAGATCACCTGGATGTTGATGCCCTTCTCGGCCAGCGCCCTGAACATGCGCTGGGCGATGCCGGCGTGGCTGCGCATGCCGACGCCGATGACCGACGACTTTGACCGACATTGGGGTCGGGCGACAGCGCCGCGAACTTGATCGCTGCCTGCGCTGGCCTCGATGCACCTTCATGGCGCGCTCGAGATCGGCCTTGGAGCACGGTGAAGGTGAGGTCGGTGGTGTCGCCGCCCTCGGACACGTTCTGCACGATCATGTCGACGTTGATGTTGGCGTCGGCGAGCGGGCCGAAGATCGGCGGCGGCGACGCCCGGGCTGGTCGGGCACCTGCTGAGGGTGATCTTGGCCTCGTCGCGGCTGTAGGCGATGCCGCTGACCAGTTCCTGTTCCACGATCTCTTCCTCGTCGCACGACCAGCGTGCCCGGCGCGGTCGTCGAAGCTCGACAGCACCTGCAGCCGGCACCCGGTGCTTCATCGCCATCTCGACCGAGCGGATCTGCAGCACCTTGGCGCCGAGCGACGCCATCTCCAGCATCTCCTCGTAGGTGATCTTATCGAGCTTGCGGGCCTTGGCAACGATGCGCGGGTCGGTGGTGTAGACGCCGTCCACATCGGTGAAGATGTCGCAGCGATCGGCCTTCAGCGCCGCCGCCAGCGCCACCGCCGATGGTGTCGGAGCCGCCGCGGCCGAGCGTGGTGATGCGATTGTCGGGACCGATGCCCTGGAAGCCGGCGACCACGGCGACCTGGCCCTGCTGCGAAGCGCTGCTCGATCTCGTCCGTGTCGATGCGGGCGATGCGGCCGCTGCCGTGGGCGTCGTCGGTGACGGATCGGGATCTGCCAGCCCAGCCAGGAGCGGGCCGGACGCCGACGTCCTGCAACGCCAGCGCCATGCAGTCCGCTGGTGACCTGCTCGCCCGACGCCACCACGGCGTCGTATTCGCGGGCGTCGTGGAAGCGGCGAGATGTCGCGCATCCAGTCGACGAGCTGGTTGGTGGCGCCGGCCATGGCGGAGACCACGACCGCCACCTCGTGCGCCGGCATCGACCTCGCGCTTCACCCGTTGGGCGACCGCCCGGATGCGCTCGACATCGGCCGACCGAGGTGCCGCCGAACTTCATGACGATGCGCGGCTTGTTCGGCTGCGGGGCCATCGGGGATCCCTCATCGTGGGCGGCGGATTTCGGCCGTTCGACGGTTGCCGCGGCGGCGGCGCGTATCCATACTCATTCGGGTTGGCAGAGGCAAGGCTGCACCAGGATTTCGCATGACGGCATGACCGATTCCGCACCCAGCGACAGCGAGCCGGCGGCCCCGCGCAGCGCCAGCGTCGATCCCGCGGAGACCGCGAAGTTCGCCGCCATGGCCGAGGCCTGGTGGGATCCGCAGGGCAAGTTCCGGCCCGCTGCACAAGTTCAACCCGACGCGCATCGCCTTCATCCGCGACCGCGTCGCCGCCCGTCATGGCCGCGACCCGCTGGCGCCCCGCCCGCTTGGCGGACCTCACGCTGCTCGACATCGGCTGCGGCGGCGGCCTGCTGGCCGAGCCGATGACGCGGCTCGGCGCCCGCGTCACGGGCATCGACGCCGTCCGAGCGCAACATCGCGATCGCCCGGCTGCACGCCGAGCGCTCCGGACTTGCCATCGACTATCGGACGGCGACGCCGGAGGAGCTGGTCGCAGACGGCGTGCAAATTCGACGTCATCCTCAACATGGAGGTGGTGGAGCACGTCGCCGACCGCGCCGCCTTCCTAGGCGCCTGCTGCGAGCTGCTGGCCGAGGACGGCCTGATGTTCATCGCGACCCTGAACCGAACGGCCAAGGCCTTCGCGCTCGCCGTCGTCGGCGCGGAATATGTTCTGGGCTGGCTGCCGCGCGGCACCCACGACTGGCGCAAGTTCGTCCGCCCGTCGGAGCTGGCGGCAGGGCTCAGGCCGCACGGCCTGAGTTCGCGGAAATTACGGGTGTCAGCTACAGCCCGCTGACCGACAAATGGTCGCTGTCGCGCGACCTCGACGTGAACTACATGGCGGTGGCGAAGAAGCAGTGAGCCGTGAGCAGTTAGCGTGCTACCCGGGCACTGCTCACTACGCTAGCTATCGTGCCGCGGCAGCCAGGGGATGCGGGCGAACTCGACGCCCTCGTCGCTGAGTTCCTTGGCTTCGTCGTCGGTCGCCTCGCCGTAGATGTCGCGATGGGCGACCTCGCCATGGTGGATGCGGCGGGCCTCTTCGGCGAACTTGCCGCCGACGTAGTCGCAGTTGGCCTCGACCTTGGCGCGCAGTTCCTGCAGCTGCCGCTTCGTTTCGGACAGCTCCGTCGCCATCTGCTGGCGCGCCACCTCGCTGCCCTTGCCGATGCGCGGCGCCATCGGCCGCCTTCTCGACCTTGCGGCCGCCGCAGGCCGGGCAGGCGACCGCGCCCGCCTTGGCCTGGCTGTCATAGGAGGCGCTGTTGCGGGAACCACGCCTCGAACACATGGCCCTTGGTGCAGCGGAGATCGAACAGGATCATGCGAAAACCTTACGAACGGTAATCGTCAATCATCGCTTAGCATGTCTTATAAATATCTTAAAATCGACTCGGCGCAAGCACTCTCCGACTGAGAGTGCCAAGCGTGGTCACCAGGGGTAACCAAATTGGGTCACGGTCCGAGCGAGAGCCTCTGCCCTGGGTGCGACGCTTTGCCGATCGGATTCCTGCCGGCGGTCCCGTGCTCGACCTGCCGCCGGCGGCGGCCGGCACACCCGGTTGTTCCTCGGTCTACGGCCACCCGGTGACGGCGGTCGACCGCGATGTCGCGTCCCCTCGCCGACCTGCGCGCCGATTCCGCGGTGACGATCCTGGCCGCCGATCTCGAGGACGGCCGGCCCTGGCCGCCCGGCGACCGCCGCTTCGCCGGCGTGATCGTGACGAACTACCTCCATCGCCCCCTGCTGCCGGCCATCGTGGCGGCGGTGGCGCCGGGCGGTTGCCTGATCTACGAGACCTTCGCGGTCGGCAACGAACGCCTCGGCAAGCCGGAGCAGCCCGGATTTCCTGTTGCGGCCGGGAGAATTGCTCGAAGCCGTGCGCGGGCAACTGATCGTACTTCGCCTATGAGAACCTGGCGGTGAGCGAGCCACGCCCGGCTGTGGTCCAGCGGATCGCAGCGGTTGCGCATGAATAAGAATGACAGCGTCCCTCTCGAACATATCTGACTCGACTAGTCCGATATGTTTCCGTTAAGGAATCGCCAACCCAGGGCATAGAGCGGAGGACACAACCATGAGCATCCGATTGGGCGATACCGCGCCCGACTTCGAGGCGGACACCACGCAGGGCAAGATCAAGTTCCACGACTGGCTGGGCAACAGCTGGGGCATCCTGTTCTCGCACCCGAAGGACTTCACCCCGGTCTGCACGACCGGAGCTCGGCTACATGGCGCGCCTCGAAGCCGGAGTTCGACAAGCGCAACACCAAGATCATCGGCCTCAGCGTCGATCCGGTCGGCAACCACGCGAAGTGGGCCAAGGACATCGAGGAGACGCAGGGCGCGGCGGTCACCTATCCGCTGATCGGCGATCCCGAGCTGAAGGTGGCGAAGGCCTACGACATGCTGCCGGCCGGGGCCGGCGACGACGTCGGAGGGCCGCACGCCGGCCGACAACGCGACCGTGCGCTCGGTCTTCCTCATCGGCCCGGACAAGAAGATCAAGGCGATGCTGACCTATCCCGATGAGCACCGGCCGCAACTTCGACGAGGTGCTGCGCCTGCTCGACTCCTGCCAGCTCACCGCCAAGCATACCGTGGCGACGCCGGTCAACTGGAAGCAGGGCGAGGACGTCATCATCCCGCCCTCGGTCTCCGACGAGCAGGCCAAGCAGAAGTTCCCGGCGGCTGGAAGACGCTGAAGCCCTATCTGCGCGTCGTCCCGCAGCCGCGGGATTGAGCCGAACGGGCTTACAGGATCGGGGCCGGCAGGGCGATCTGCCGGCCCTTTGCATGGACCGGTAATGGCACGATCGCGCACGAGGTCGGGTCTGGGTGGCGCTCGCGTGGAGCTGGAGCCTCATCTTCGCCCTGATCCTCCTGCTGCGCATTCTCGCCATGTTACGGCGGACCCGGCTATGACCTCTATGACATTCCTTCCGGCAGCATGTTCCTGAATCTTCGAGTCGGCGATCACATATTCATCCCTTGCGAATGTCTATGCCAGACGCGGTGCCGCCGCGCGGCCAGGTCGTCGTTTTCAAGTATCCGCAGGACCGCCAGACCGACTATGTCAAACGCGCTCATCGGGCTGCCGGGCGATCGCGCGTTCAGTTGCGTGCGGGGCGCCTCTATATCAACGACCAGCTCGTGCCGCGGGAGCCCGTTACCGATCAGCGATATCGCAAGCCCGTACGGAAACCCCATCAAGCTCTATCGCGAGACTCTGCCCGGCGGCGGAGCTATCTCATCGCGGAAGACAGCGATGACGGGCAATCGGACAATACGGAGGTCTTCGCGGTCCCCGACGGCACCATCTTCGTGCTCGGCGACAACCGCGACCACTCCGCCGACAGCCGGATGAGCACGGGGGTGGGCTACGTGCCCTGGCGTTGCTGCGCGACAAGCCGCTGTTCGTGTACTGGTCGCCTGACCTGAAGCGGATCGGGGTGAAGATCCGGTAGGGTGTCTGGAACAAAGAACCGTCGGCGCTGGAAGCTAGTCTCCGGAACGCTCCGCCCGCATCCTCTTCAGGAAATCGTTCAGTCCTCTTGCCCGGCTCCTCGACGAAGCGGCGGTCGCTGAGCGCGACGCGCTGCATCCGGTCGAGGCGGAAGTTGCGGAAGTCCGTGCGGGCCTCGCACCAGGCGCCGAGAGTCCAGACCGAACCCCAGAAATAGAGGCCGATCGGGCGCACCAGGCGCTGCGACGCGGCGCTCTTGGCGTCGCTGTAGTCGATGTCCAGCACGACACGGCGCGTGATCGCCTGGCGGATGGTCTCCAGGGTCTGCGCCACCGCCGGATCGGCGCGGAAGTTGAGCGCGAAGAGCCGCGGCTTCTCCAGCTCGTCGCGCCGCGCGGGCGGCAGCGCCCCGGCGATCTTGGCGAGCGCCGAGCGGCTGAACTTCGCAAGCTCCGGCGAACCCCACGCCTCGACCATGCGGGCGCCCGCCACCAGCGCCTCGACCTCGTCATAGCTGAACATGACCGGGGCAGGTCGAAGCCGGGCCGCAGGCGATAGCCGACGCCGGCCTCGCCCTCGATCGGGATGCCCGAGAGCAGGAGGTCGCGCATGTCGCGATAGATCGTGCGCGGCGCGACCTCCAGCCAGTCGGCGAGCTGAGCCGCCGTCGTCAGGCGCCGACCGCGCAGATACTGGACGATCTGGAAGAGGCGGTCGGCGCGACGCATCGATGGCGGTCACTCCAGCGCGTGCAGGCCCACGCGGTTGCCCTCGCTGTCGATGATATGGGCGAAGCTGCCCATATCGCCGGGCAGGTCGGTGCGCGGCACGGCGATCTTGCCGCCGGCGCGCCTCGACGCGCGCGAGCACGGCATCGAGGCTGGGATCGGCGTTGAGATAGGCCACGACGCCGGCCTTGCTGGGCTCGAAGCCCGGCCCTTTCATAAGGCAGCCGCTGGCGGCGTCATCGTCGTGCGCGAACACGCGCAGCTCATGCGTTCCGAATGTTTCCGCCTTCAGGCTGGTGCTCAGGATCGTCTCGTAGAATTTGGTGGCGCGGGTGAGATCGCTGGCCGGAATTTCGAACCAGACCACGCGATTCTTCCGCCGTTCCTGCTTGGCCGACATCGGATATCTCCTCTCGTTCACGGGTTGACGCAACGCCCCGGAGATACGCGCCCCCTGCTGACAGCATTCTGTCAGCAATGTTGGCGGAGGCGACTCCATCGCGACTGAGACTGTGGCTCTGTGCCTCCTGTGGTTCAAGGCGACAAGCTCGGCCCGCAAACTCGGCCTTGGCGCGTGATCTCGGCCGTTGCTGGATAATCCGATCCTTGAGCGAGATGGGGAGTTAACTTCATGGCATCATCGGCGCGCGACCGCGAACTCGGCATGAACAGGGCCATTACGCGGCGCGATTTTCTGAACGGCGCGGCGATCGCCCGTCGGCGCGATCGCCACCGGCGTGCCGCTGTCGAGCGCGCGCGGCACGACCAATCCGGCGGCCCTGACCGGATTGCGCGGCCATCATCCCGGTTCCTTCGAGGTGATGCATTCTGCTCCGCGACGGGACGTTCTGGCAGAACTGCCGGCGCCGGCAGGCGACTGGCGAGACCTATGGACCTGCGTCGTCGTCGGCGGCGGCATCAGCGGGGTTGGCGCGCCGCCTTCGCCTCTATCGCCAGCAGACCGGCGGCAAGGCGCGCGTGCTGATCCTGGAGAACCATGACGATTTCGGCGGCCACGCCAAGCGGAATGAATTCACCGCCGCCAACGGCAAGCGGCTCATCGGCTATGGCGGCTCGCAGTCGCGCTGCAGACGCCCAGTTACTTCACCCCGGCGGTGAAGAAGCTCCTGCTGGATATCGGCATCAATACCGAGAAGTTCCACGGCTACTATGACGACCACTGGGCAGAGGCGCGCGGCCTCGGCGACGGCGTGTTCTTCCGCAAGGAGCTGTTCGGCGTCGACCGCCTGGTGAAGCAGACGGAAAGGGCGGCGGACTGGGTGCCGAAGACGCCGCTCAACGGCAGGGCGCAGCGCAACCTCATCGAGCTGATCGACGGCCCGAGAGGACTATCTGAGCGGAAAATCGCAGGCCGAGAAGCTCGACCTCTTGTCGAAGACCACCTACGCCAAGTTCCTCACGGACATCTGCGGCTACGATCCGCAGCTCGTCACCTACTACCAGACGTCGACGCAGGAGTATTTCGGCATCGGCATCGATGGCACCACGTGTCTGGATGCGCGCGGCAACGGCAACCCCGGATTCGAGGGCATGGGTCTCAGCGACGAGGCCTACCCGACCATGAGCCCGAGCGGCCGCCTCGCCCTCACCGATCCCGATCCCTACATCTTCCATTTCCCCGACGGCAATGCGGGCGTCGCCCGCGCGCTGGTGCGGGCGCTGGTCCCGCGCGCCTTGCCCGGTTCGACGATGCCGGACCTGGTCACCACGCCGGTCGACTATGGGAAGCTCGACGAGGCCGGGAGGAAGAGTCCGCATCCGCCTGAACTCGCCGGTCGTCAGAGTGAAGCACCAGGGGCCCGTGGGCACGGCCGAGGCCGTCGAAGTCTCCTACGTCGAGAACGGCAAGCTGAAGACGGTGAGCGCCGGCCATGTCGTGCTGGCCTGCTGGCACCGCGTCATCCCCTATCTGACCGACGAGCTGACGCAGCCGCAGATCGACGCCCTCAACGATCAGCAGAAGGTGCCGCTGATCTACGGCACCGTGCTGATCCGCAACTGGGAGGCGTTCAAGAAGCTCGGCATTGCCGGCTTCGAGGCCCCAGCAGCTTCTGGCTCGGCGCGTCGATCGACTACCCGGTCAGCATGGGTAGCTACAAGTTCGCCAAGAAGCCGAGGCGATCCGGTGCTTCTGCACCTTCCCAAGATCCTGGCGACCGGCGAGGCCGGCGTCTCCGAGCGCGACCAGAACCTGGCGGGACGCCGCTCGCTCGTCGATCTTGACCTTCGAGGACATGGAGCGCGAGATCCGCGACATGCTCGGGCGTGCGCTCGGCGAAGGCGGCTTCGATCCCGCACGGCGACATCGAGGCGATCACGGCCAACCGCTGGTCGCACGGCTACGCCTACGAATACATGCGACCGTGGGACGCCTTCTGGCCCGACGGCCCGCTGCCGATCGAGACCGCCCGCAAACCCTGGGGCCGCATCGCCATCGCCAATTCGGACTCCGGCGCCTATGCCTACGCCCACTCGGCCATCGACCAGGCCGCCCGCGCGGTGAAGGAGCTGCTGGGCGCCAAGGCCAAGATCGCGGCCTATGCCGACTTCCCCGGCCCGCCGCGGGACATGATCGGGCTGAAGTGAGGAGGAGAAGCGGTGGCCGGAATTCGTGAAGCGCTTTCGCTGGCCGGCAAGAACGCGCTCGTCACCGGCGCGTCCAAGGGCATCGGCAGCGAGATCTGCCGCGTGCTGGCGGATGCCGGGGCCGACATCGTGGCGGTGGCGCGCGATCGCGAGGGCCTGCTCGGAGGCCAAGGCCGCAGTCGAGGCGCTGGGCCGGCGCTGCCTCGTCATCGAAGCCGATCTCGCCACGGTCGAGGAGCCACGCGCCGCCGCGCGCACGGCGCTGGAGGCCTGGGGCGCCGATCGACATCCTCGTCAACAATGCCGGCACCACGGCGGTCGAGAGCATCCTCGACACCAAGCTCGAGAACTGGGACCGGCTGATGGCGCGTCAACCTGCGCGCGCCCGTTCCTGCTGGCGCAGGCGCTGGCGCCGAAGATGATCGAGAAGCGCGCCGGCAAGATCGTCAATGTGAGCTCGCAGACCAGCGAGGTCGCGCTCGACAAGCATGCCGCCTACATGGCCTCCAAGGCCGGCCTCAACGCCCTCACCAAGGTGATGACGGTGGAGTGGGCGAAATACAACATCCAGTCGAACGCCGTCTGTCCGACCGTGATCATGACGCCCATGGGCGAGATGGTGTGGGGCGATCCCAAGGTCGGCGATCCCATGCGCGCCAAGATCCCGCTGGGGCGCTTCGGCAAGCCCGTGGAGATCGCCGACCTCGTGCTGTTCCTGGCCTCGCCCGCGTCCGACCTCATCACGGGACAGATCATCTTCGCCGACGGCGGCTATACGGCGGTATAGGCAGGGATTGGGAGACGCGATGAAGACCGTGCACATCAAGGCCGGCGAGCTGCCGTGGGCCGACGCGGAGAATTTTCCGGGCTGGTCCTGGAAGAGCTTGCGCGACGATCCCGACGGCGTCTCCGTTTCGCTGTGGCGGCTCGCGCCCGGCGGATCCGATGAGCTGCACGCCCATGCCGACGCCGAGGAGCACATCTACGTTCTGCGCGGTGAGTTCGACTGCGGCGGCGGTCACCTACAAGGCCGGCGACTACATGTTTCGTCCGGTCGGCGTACCGCATCAGACCTCGAGCCGCACCGGCGTCGAGACTCTGCTCGTCTATGTGAAGCGAAGGAGCGGAGCCTGAGGCCGAGGCCTGTAGATCTTTCAATCGGGAGGCATCGCCATGATGAGTCGGCGTAGGTTCGCTTCCGCACTGGCGGCCGGGGCCGCGGCGGCGCTGATGCCGCGCCTGGCGCGGGCCGCAGAACGGTCCCGAGGCTCGAAACATCGTTCTCGTCCACGGGCTGTTCGCGGACGGATCATGCTGGTCCGAGGTGATCGCCCGCTTGCAGGCAGCAGGGCTGAACGTGACCTCCGTGCAGAACCCGCTGACCACGCTGGACGAGGCGGTGGCGGAGACCCAACGCGTGCTGGCCCGGCAGGACGGCCCGACCGTGCTGGTGGGACATTCCTTCTCCGGCATGATCGTGACGGAGGCCGGCGTCGATCCGAAGGTCTCGGCTCTCGTCTACGTCGCGGCGCGGGCCCCGGATGCGGGAGAGGATTACGCGGCGCTCGCCAAGACGTTCCCGACGCCACCCGCCGCGGCGGGCATCGTCTTCGACGGCGACGAAGGACGACTCAGCGAGGCTGCGTTCCTGCGCGATTTCGCCGGCGATCTGCCGGAGGCCCGCGCAAGAGTGCTCTATGCCGTCCAACAGCCGTTTCACAAGGCGCTCCTGACCGCCAAGACCACACAGGCCGCCTGGCGTTCGAAGCCGAGCTTCTATGCGGTCTCGACGGACGATCGAACGATCAATCCCGATCTTCGAGCGGTTCATGGCCAAGCGCATGGGAGCGACGACGATCGAGGTGAAGGCGAGCCATCTGTCGCTCATCTCGCATCCGCAGGAGATCGCCGACCTGATCCTGCAGGCCGCCGGGCGCAAATGAGCGCGTGAGGCGCAAGACGCCAGCGCCCTCTTGTAGGGGCGACCGGCAGGTCGCCCGTGCCGGGACGCAACCGCGTTGATGTGACGAGATCACCGTACGGCTGGCAGGCGGGCGACCTGCCGGTCGCCCCTACTCCAGCGGCACCGTCCACTCGTCGATATCCTCCTGCTCGCCGATCAGCGCCAGGCCGTTGGCGATGGAGAGCAGCTCGTCGCCGGATTCGATCCGGTCGGCGGCGAAGCGCTGTTCGAAACAGGCTCGCGCCCGGCCGGTCCGACGCGCTGCATGCGCATGCCGACGCCGAGGAGCACCTCTACGTCCTGCGTGGCGAGTTCGAGTGCGGCGGCGTCACCTACAAGGCGGGCGACTATCTGTTCCGGCCGGCCGGCGTGCCGCACCAGACCTCCAGCCGCATCGGCGTAGAGACTTTGCTCGTCTACGTGAAGCGCAGGGACGGGGCCTGAGGCCGACCCATGCGGTTTTGAAGCAGTCGCCCCCGGGAGGCGGCGGGTTGCGGCGGGTCTCGTGCCGAGATCGAAAATCGCGGCTCTCTGGTGAGGGGCGACACCTTGCTCAGGGAACCGGGATGGCCGATCCTGCTCGCCCTTCGACGCGAGAGAGCATTCATGGACCGGATCGAGGCGATGAAGGTGTTCGTCGCAGCCCTGGATGAAGGCAGCCTTGCCGGGGCGGGACGTCGCCTTGGACGCTCGCCGGCCGCCGTGAGCCGCGCGATCGCCTTTCTGGAGCACCAGGTCGGCGCCGAGCTCCTTCATCGCACCACCCGCTCGATCAAGCTGAGCGAGATCGGCGAGCGTTATGCGTCCGCCTGCCGCCGCGTTCTCATCGATGTCGAGGAGGCGGACATGGCCGCCGCGGGTGAGCGCACCGCGCCAAGAGGGACGCTCACGGTGACCGCACCGCCGATCAGCGGCGAAGAGATCCTTCGTCCCATCATCGACGCCTATCTCGACGCCTTCCCGGCCGTTTCGGTGAACCTCGTCCTGCTCGACCGCAACGCCAATCTTGTCGACGAAGGGATCGATATCGCCCCTGCGTGTTGCCGAACTCCCGGACTCCTCCATGACTGCTGTCCGCGTCGGCGGCGATGTAAAGCGGGTGGTCGTCGCATCGCCCCGATATACCTCGGCGAGCATCCCCGCATCGCAGAGCCAGCCGACCTGACGAAACACCGCATCATCACCACCACGCACTTCGGCCATGACACCTGGGTCTTTCCGCCCGCAGCGGGCAGCTCGATCCCCCGGGCCGTTCACTTCAAGCCCCGGCTCGTGGTCAACAGCGTTCGGGCTGCACTCGCGGCGGCCGTGGACGGCCATGGCGTGACCCGCCTCTACACCTATCACGTCGCCGAGCGTGTGCAGGACGGATCGCTGAAGCTCCTCCTCCGTGAGGCCGAACCGCCCGCTATGCCCGTTCACCTCATCATGCCGCAGGGTCGAATGTCGGTGCCGAAAGTTCGTACGTTCCTGGATTTCGCGGTCCCGCGTCTGCGAGCCGAATTCGCCAGGCTCTCCGCGGAGGCCATCGCCCTGAAGGACTGATCGAGTCGCCATTCTTCCGGCCAAGGGAAGGCTCCTGCCGAGCGTGCGATCGTTCCGCCGTTTCCTGAGCCAGCCTAGATGATGACCACGCCACGGGGCGGCCGGCTGCAATCCCGCAAGCCGGAGACATCATCGGGGCAATCATGAGCAACGAGCGGAAAGTGGCCATCATCACCGGCGCTTCGCAGGGCATCGGTGCCGGCCTGGTCAAGGCCTATCGCGATCGCAACTATCGGGTCGTGGCGACGTCGCGCTCCATCAAGCAAGGCGGCGATCCGGATATCGTCGCAGTCGCCGGCGACATCGGCGATCCCGCGACGGCCGAGCGCGTCGTGAAGGAGGCGATGTCGCGCTTCGGGCGCGTCGACACGCTGGTCAACAACGCCGGCATCTTCATATCCAAGCCCTTCACCGACTATACGATCGACGATTTCCGGTCGAAGATCTGGACCAACCTCGCCGGCTTCTTCCACATCACGCAGCGCGCCGCGGGCGAGATGCTGAAGCAGGGCTCCGGACACATCGTCAACATCACGACGAGCATAACCGATCACGCCGTTGCCGGGGTGCCGACCGCGCTCGCCAATCTGACCAAGGGCGGCATCAACTCGGCCACGAAGGCGCTCGCCATCGAATATGCCGCGAAAGGCATTCGGGTGAATGCGGTTTCCCCCGGCATCATCAAGACGCCGATGCATCCGGCGGAGACCCACGAGTTCCTGGCCGCGCTCCACCCCATGAAGCGCATGGGCGAAGTCCGCGATATCGTGGACGCCGTCCTCTACCTCGAATCCGCCGGCTTCGTGACGGGCGAGATCCTTCATGTCGACGGCGGCCAGAGCGCTGGCCACTAACGGAGGCATCGATTGCCTTCCCGGCTGTCTTCACAAACGGAAGGTGACCGCCGCACAACATCTCTGTGCGGAGCCATGCAACTTCGCCCTATCGCGACCGAGCTTCGCAAGGCGTGCAGGCGCCTGGGCTCTTCATGAAGGAGGACGTTATGAACCGACTCGAGAAAGTGCTGTACACCGCGAAGGCCCACACCACAGGCGGGCGCGCCGGCATGTCGCGCAGCTCCGACGGCCGCCTCGAGGTCAGGCTGTCGCGGCCCGGCAGCCCGGGCACCGGCACCAACCCGGAGCAGCTCTTCGCGGCCGGCTGGTCCGCGTGCTTCGAGTCGGCGATGGAGTTCGCCGCGCGCAACATGAAGATCACGCTGCCGGCCGATCACGCGGTCGACGCCGAGATCGATCTCGGTCCCGAAGGGGGCGCCTTCAGCCTGGCGGCTCGCCTCTACGTGAGCCTGCCGGGGATGGAGCGCGCGACGGCGCAGCGCCTTGTCGAGGCGGCCCACCAGGTGTGTCCCTATTCGCGAGCAACGCACGGGAACATCGCCGTCGAAACGACGCTGGTCTGAGGCCGCTCCGATGAGAGCAGACAGTGACCGGCTGATATCCGTCCACACGGCTCGAGGTGAAGGGCCATGATCTACGAATTGCGGATCTACCGCTGCGTGCCGGGGCGCAAGCCGGCGCTGCTGTCGCGGTTCGAGAACGAGACGCTGCGGATCTGGGAGAAGCACGGCATCCGCCAGGCCGGGTTTTGGACCACGCTGATCGGCAAGAGCAGCCAGGAGATCACCTACATGCTCGCCTGGGACAGCATGGCCGAGCGCGAGAAGCGCTGGGGCGCTTTTCTCGCCGATCCCGAATGGGTCGCGGTGGTCGCCAAGACGGAGAAGGATGGCCAGCTCGTCGAGAACATCAGCAGCCAGTTGCTGGCGCCGACCGCGTTTTCCTCGGTGAAGTGAGCGGCTCCCTCCTTCATTGTTGCTGAAAGGACATGAAAATGAGCAAGCCAGCAGACACCCGACAGATTCGGCTCGAGCGGCGTTCGCCAGCTTACTGGCGAGTAACTTTCGATCATCCGCCTCTGAATATCTTCGGGCCCGAAACGATCCCGCAATTGGAACGAGGTCATCAGATCGCTCGAACGCGATCAGGACGTGAAGGTCGTGGTGTTCGACAGCGCGGTCGAAGGGTTCTTCTCACCCACTATGATTTCCTCGCGAAGCCCGAGGATTCGACCTCGCTGCCTCCGGGTGCGACCGGCCTGCAGCCGCTGCCGGATATGCTGGCGCGCCTGAGCCGCGCCCCCGTCGTGTCGATCGCGTCCATTCGTGGGCGAGCCACGGGTGTCGGAAGCGAGCTTGCTCTCGCCAGCGACATGCGCTTCGCGAGTCGCGAAAAGGCCATCCTGTCGCAATGGGAAGTCGGCGCCGGCCTGGTCCCTGGCGGCGGCCCGATGGCGACGATTGCCGCGCCTGATCGGACGCGGGCGGGCGCTGGAAGTGTTGCTGAGCGCCGACGATATCGGCGGCGATCTCGCGGAGCGCTACGGCTACGTGAATCGCTCGCTGCCCGATTCCGAGCTCGATGGTTTCGTCGATGCGCTCGCGCGGCGCATAGCGCTCGTTCGACAAGCAGGCAATCGCCGACACCAAGCATCTGGTCGACGTTGCCAGTCTGCCTTCCGACGCCGACATCGCGCCCGAATGGGACGCGTTCCTCGCCTCCGTGCAGCGTCCCGCGACCCAGGCGCGACTCAAGGCGCTGATGGAGCGCGGCTTCCACAAGCCGGGCGACGCGGAAAATCGTCTCGGCCACTACGTCGGCCACGCTCGGCACGTGGGCCGGCCAATCGGCATCCTCGTAAGGGAGGTCTCCATGCCCATCGTCACGATCCAGGTCACGCGGGAGGGCTCAGGCCCCGGCCGCAACGCCGTCACGGCCGAGGAAAGGCCACCCTGATCGCCGGCGTCAGCCAGCTCTTGCTTGACGTTCTCCACAAGCCCCTCGAAGCGACGTTTGTCGTCATCGAGGAGGTCGAAACGGAGAACTGGGGTTGGGGCGGCCTGCCCGTGCTCGAGTACCGGAAGCGGCGTGCCGCCCATGTGAACGACTAGCCGCCGTTCAGCCGTCCGCTTCCGGGAGCCCGGCGATGCGCCAATCCGCAGCCGTCCCATCCTCTCTAAAGCCGGCGTTCGCCGGCGCAGCGGCGACTTCTTTCCGGCATTGGCCTGGCGAGGTTCGCCTACGTGCCCCTGTTTCCGGCCATGGTGGCCGCCGGCTGGGTGACGGGAGCCGAGGCCGGGTTCTAGGGGCGATGAACCTCGCCGGCTACCTCATCGGCGTGCTCGGCGGGCGCACGCTGGCGGGCGCTCGGGAACGGCTCGCGCGCTCGATACCGGCATGGGACTCGCGGCGCTCGCCTTCGCGGCTTGCGCCTGGAACGGAGGCCTTGCGTGGCTGGCGGTCTGGCGCTTGGTCGCCGGCTTGGCAGGCGGATCCTCATGGCCCTCGCCGGACCCGCGGTGCAGGGCGCGGTTGCGCCCGCGCAGCGCGGCACGGCCGGCGGGATCGTCATCGCCGGCGTCGGCGGCGGCGTCATCGCCGCTCTCTGGCCGTGCCGGCGCTCCTGCCGGCGGGGCTGTCGGCGGCCTGGCTCGGCCTCGCCGTCCTCGTCCTCGGCCTGTGGAGTTTTGCCCGCCCGCGCTGGCCGCAAACCCCGGTCGCGGCCCTTGATGCCGCGGCACCGCGCCCGAAGGCGATCACCCTGATCCTGGCCTACGGCCTCGCCGGCGCCGGGATGGTGCCGCACATGGTCTATTTCGTCGATCTCGCCGTGCGGGGCCGCGGCCTGGATCCCCGCCTCGGCGCGCTCACCTGGCTGCTGTTCGGGATCGGCACGATTTGTGGGACGCTGCTCGGCGGCCGCGCCGCCGACCGCTGGGGCGGGGCCGCGCGCTCAAGATCTGGCTGGCGTTCCAGGCCGCCGCGCTCGCGCTGGCGGTGCCGCCGTCCGTCGCCTGCCTCACCGCTTCCGCGCTGCTCGGCGGCTTCGGGGGCATCGGCCTCACCGCCGTTGCGCTCGCGCGCGCCCGCGAACTCGCAGGTCCGGCGGCCGGCGTGGTGTGGGTGCGCGCGACCGCCGTCTTCGCCCTGGCGCAGGCCGCGACTGGATTCGTGTTGGTGCCGCTGTTCGCACACACCGGCTCGTATGCGCTCCTGTTCGCCGCCGGCCTCGCGGCATCGATCGCAGCGTTGCTGGTCTCGACCCCCGACCGATAGGCGCTGGAGTCCGATGGAACGATCGTCGCCCGTCACAAGGCACGCAGGCACGGCCACGACTCGACTCTGTTCGGCCCTTAGGCGAAGAGCCTGAGGCGGCGTCTCAGGAGCCCGCTCGAGCAGAACGGTCCAGTCACTATCTGTTTCGGCCGATTTGGCGTGCCGCATCAGACCATCCAGCAGCACCGGCGTGGAGACTCTGCTCGTCTACGTGGAAGCGAAAGGACGGGGCCTGAGGCGCTGCGATGCACTTGATCCGATCGGCGAACGCTCCCTGATATGCAGGGGCGGCCGTCAGCGGTGCGGTGCGGAGCTTCGCGAATTTGTTCCGCAATACTTTGACCTCCATGAAAGCATTGCGCTCGCCGCTCGTGCCAGCAATGCCGGCACTCACATAGGCCAGGAGAAACGCATGCTGACGAATTGGATCTCGCCCGACGCCCTAAGATCTTTGAATGAAGGTTTCGTTGTCGCGATCATGCTCGAGGCAAAAGAGGGGCACGGGGGAGGCTCTTGCCGAGAATCCTTCCGGGTCATGACGCCGCCGACAATGGCAGAGCCGGGCGTCAAACTCTTTCCTCTCCTATCGCTCCCCGAAAAACCCTCTGCAGTTCTTCGTCTTCGAACTCTACGTCAACGAGGCCGCCTGGGCGCGCATGAGGCGACCGACCACTTTAAGACGGCAGTCGCCCAGCTCCTCCCACGGGTGACGCGACGGAACGCGTGCCGTTTGTTCCGTTTCTGACGCACTGATCGATCAAGCTTAGAGGCCGAAGCCCCGCTGCATCGTGAACTCGGCGGGTTGGCCGTGTTCACTCCGGTGAATACCACTGGGCGAATTTCTTCTCACCGAAGCGCGCTGAACATGACGGCGCGTGAGCGCGGGCCGCGTACAGCCCAGTTTTCCTCCAGCGCCCCGATCGAGGATCGCCGCCCCACGGCGCCGCCGAGATGATGCCGGCGCTCGCTCCAGTCGATGCAGGTCCGGCAGAGCGGACGCTTCCGGCGTTCGAGCGCCTCGATTTGGATGCCGCGATCGATGATGAACTGGCGTCCTTTCCTCGTCAGGCAAACGACGCCGCCGCCGCCAACGCAATACACGGTCCATGATCCATCGTTCGAACATGTCTACGGCAATACGGCCGGCGAGATGGTCGTAGCAGGATGCGCGCGCGGCGCATCGCCTCTTCCTTGGGACCAGGCCTTGCTCGCAGATGGCCGGCCCGCGCCGCCACCGTAACCCAATCCTTCGATGCAATGCGCCACGTCGGGATCGGGCGATGTGGAAATAGCGGGAGCGTCCTCCTTCCGGCTGGTGACGATGCCGGACGATCTCGAGCTTCGTGAGATGCACGCTCGCCGTCGAGAGCGTCACGCCCGCTTCGACAGCGAGTTCCCCATGCTAGCGCGAATGGCCGGACATGAGGAGCCCATGACCATATTGGCGCGGGCAGGATCACCAAAAAGGGCAGCAGTGATCGAAATGTCAGGACCGTCCTTCATGGTTTCATCGTCATCAAACTGTGCACTCGTCAACTGAGTGAGACACAACTCAGGCCCTTCGAGCGGGATGGTCCAGTCATCGATATCGCCTGCTCGCCGATCAGCGCCAAGCCGTTGGCGATGGAGAGCAGCTCGTCACCGGACTCGATGCGGTCGGGAGCGAAGCGCTGCTCGAACAGTCGGCGCACCGCCGGCACGAAGGGACGTGCCGCCGGTGAGGAACACCTTGTCGATCTCGCCGGCGCGCACCGAGGCGTTGCACAGCGCCTCGTCGAGCGCGGCGGCGATGCGCGCGAGATCGTCGGCGATCCAGGCCTCGAAATCGGCGCGCTTGATCTTCGTCCTGATCTGGAAGTCGCCGGCGGCGAAGTGGAACTCCGTCTCCTCGGCATGGGACAGCCGCTCCTTGGCCCCGGAGACAGCCTTGTAGAGCGGATAGCCGTGGTCATGCTCGATCAGCTCCACGAAGCGTTCGAGCAGATCGGGACGCTCGCTCACCTGCACGAGCCGCTTGATGTCGCGGAACTCCTTCGACGTCTTCATCACCGACAGCAGGTTCCAGCGGGCGAAGCTGGAATAGTAGTGACCGGAGGATCTCCAGAGTCTTGCCCATGCTGTCATAGCGCGTGCCCTTGCCGAGCCGCGGCGAGACGACATGGTCGATGATGCGGTAGCTCGAAATTGTCGCCGGCGACGCCGACGCCGGCGAATGGGCCGAGGCGTGCGCAGCGATCGCGCCGCCCGCGAGGTCGAAGCGCATGACCGAGTAGTCGGTGGTGCCGCCGCCGAAATCGGCCACCAGCACCGTCGCGCTCCGGGTCAGCCGCTGGGCGTAATAGGAACGCGCGCCGCCACCGGCTCGTAGACATACCGGATCTCGCGGAAGCCGAAGGGTGCGAGCCGCGTCGTGGTAGCGCCGCATGGCCAGCTGCGCATCGGGCTCGCTGCCGACATAGGTGATGGGTCGGCCGACCACGAGGCGCGCCGGCAGCGCCGCCATGTGCCCGCCGGCATGGAAGCGCAGCCGCTCGAAGAACACGCCCAGCAGCTCCTCGTAGGAGCGGCTCTTGCCGTGGATCGCCGTGCCTCGGAAGTTGTGGCTCGCCGCGAACGACTTGATCGACTGCATGAAGCGGCAGTCCCAGGGGTCCTCGATGAAGCGCTGGATCGCCCACGGCCCCGCCTCGGCATGGATGTGGGAGGCGGTGGCGCACGACGTCGGCCCAGAAGCAGAGCGCCGAGCGGAACGCGGCGATGCGCTGATTCTCGAACGCGAACTCGAGCTGGCGTCGCCGTGCCCCGGCGCCTGCGCCTGCGCGACCACGGTATTGGTCGTCCCGAAATCGAGAATCGCCGAGCGATCTTGCCGTACTCACGCTTGCGCTCGGCGTATATGGCGACGGCCTTGAATTCGCGCTCCGTTGGATAGTTGGACAGCGACGGCCCTCTCGTCGTGTCCGTGAAAACCGACGTTACGCAGAATACGACTAGCTTTGAATCTCGAGTTTTGATGTTGGACCTCCCCTTGGGCGGGAGGACTACTCCCCGGCGGCGCGCAGGACCTCGACCGCGGGGCGGCCGGTCCGCTGAAGCGGCGGTCGTGGGTGAGGAGCCGGGATCATGGCGCGGGCCTCGGCCACCTCGTGCCGGGTCGATGTCGGCGGTGATCACGCCGGGCTCTCTGCGCCATCGGCCAGGACCTCGCCCCAGGGGGCGCCACGATCAGGAGTGACCGTAGGTCTTTGCGGCCCTCCGGCGTGCTCGCCGCACTGGGCGGGGGCGAAGACGAAGCTGCCCGGTCTCGATGGCCGCGCCCGCAGCAGCGTGTGCCGCGAGTGGGCCTGGCCGGTCAGTACCGTGAAGGCCGAGGGGCACGGTGAGGAAGCTGGCGCCGGCCTGCGCCAGGGCGCGGTAGAGATGGGCGAAGCGCAGGTCGTAGCAGACGGTGAGCCCGACCTTGCCCCAGGGCGTATCCGTACCACTGCGGCTCGCCCGGGCCGGAAGGTCTCTCGACTCGCGATAGCTCTCGCCGCTCCAGGTCGACGTCGAACACGGTATGGATCTTGTCGTAGCGGGCGACGACGCGGCCGCCGGCTCGTAGCAGGAAGGAGCGGTTGGCGCAGGTGGCGGCATCAGCTTGATCTGCAGCGAGCCGATCAGCAGCACACGCCGAGCTCGGCGGCGAGCGCGAGAAGGCAGGATGGCTGGATGCTCGGCCTCGGGCTTCGCGCTGCTCCAGCATCTGCGGCCGCTTGAACTCAGATCTGCGCGGTAGTTCTCGGGCGTCAGGATGAACGCGGCGCCCTGCGCCTTGGCACTTCTGGATCAGCGCCGATGCGGCGGCGATCATTGGGCTCGATGTCGCGCGCGGCATTGACTGGACGCGAGGCGAACCAGTGAAGGCGGCGCTCATGCGGCACGGCTGCGGCGAGGGCGCCAGCTTGCCGGCCGCGTCGAGGGCGTAGAGGTCTTCGCAGCCGCCGATATGTTGCCGTCGATGAAGATCTGCGACCGGGACGGTGCGGCGGCGCTCGATCATCTCGCGGCGGCGTCCTGGTCGGCCATGACGTCGATCTCGCTGAAATCGGCGCCGTGCTGGCGACAGCAGCTTCTTGGCCCGATAACAGTAAGGCACATCATCGTCGTGTAGATATCGATCTTACCATGACGCCCGTTCGTCTGCCCGAACCGTGTTCGCGCTTCCCAATCGGTTGGCATGACCGCCAGGATTTGTCACCTCGCCCGGACGCTAGCCACCCGTGCGGACGACGCGGGCCAGGGTCAGCACATCGACCGCCCGCGCGCCGGCCCGCAGCAGGACCGAGGCGCAGGCCGACACGTGGTCGCGCCAGTGGTCAGGACGTCGTCGACCAGAGCACGCGCTTGTCCTGCAGGCGCGCCCACCGCCGCGGATCGACAGCGAAGCGCCGGCCACGTTGCGCTGCCGCGCCAGGACGCCGCCGCCCTGCAGAGGCGTACGCCGGCGGCGCTGCAGCAGATCGTTGACCGCCGGCTTGCCCGCCAGGGGCGCCAGCGCCGACGCCAGCAGCGCCGCCTGGTTGTGGGCGCTGCATGAACAGCCGCAGCCAATGCAGCGGCACCGGCGCGATGAGGTCCGGCATCGGCCAATAGCGCATCGCCGGCGCACGCCATCCAGCGCGCGAGGCCGGGCTGGAGATCCGTGCGGTCGGCATGCTTGAAGCGCAGGATCAGGTCTGCTAGCTCCTCTCGTTGCAGAGGGCCGCCCGGGCGCGCTCGAACACCGGACGCTCCCGGCGCAAAGCGCCGCAGAGAGCGGCCGGGCTCGAGATCGAATTCGAACGGCACGCCGCAGGCACGCCTGCGGCGGCGCCAGAAGAGTGCACGGCGGCCAACGGCTCGGCGCACAACGCGCCCACCGCGAGTCCACCGTCGCCCCGCATTTGAGGCAGCGCGGCGGCAGCACGATATCGAGCGCGCGTCCACCCGCGCGCCAGTCCCAGGCCGCCCATGCGGTTGCAGGTTGATGCGGCGGCATGGGAGCTGGACGGCGGGCCGCTGTCAAACATCGATGCTCGCGCTGCCGATGAGCTATGTTCGGCGCCGTCGCACCCTATATGACCTAATCATGGCGAGACGGAGCTGGCGGCATGAACGAAGCGGCGCATCACGGCGGGACAGATCTGGTGACGGGCATGACGGCATGGTGGCCGCATCGGCGGCCCATGCGGCCCTGGTCGCGGCGGCCGCATTATTGCCGACGCCGGCGCAGACCACCGGCCCGTTCTATCCACTCACCCTGCCGCTCGACCCGACGACGACCTCGTGCGTGTGCCGGGCAGGCAGCGTCGGCGAGCGAACCGTGACCGTGATCGCCGGGCATGTGCTCGATCTCAACGGTCGTGCCGTGGCCGGCGCCCGCGTCGAGATCTGGCAGTGCAGACGCCAACGGCCGCTACCAGTCGCGCGACGACAACCCGGCGCCCGAGGACCATGGCTTCCAGGGTTACGGCCAGACCCGTGAGTGCCGCGGACGGCGGCTATCGCTTTCGCACCATCAGGCCGGTGCCCCTACCCCGGCCGCACCGCCCATATCCACTTCAGATCGGCGGCCGGGGCATCGCCGCGCTGGTGACGCAGCTGTATGTCGCGGGCGAGCCGCGCAGCGCCGGCGACGGCGTGCTGAACGGGTCGAGCGTCACTGCGCGCGAGCGGGTGATCGTAGCAATACGTAACTGAACGTAAAGCAACAT
>ERZ1370068.862-contig-1079_pt1 | contig 31215 bp, 33 predicted proteins | sample MGYA00561227_ERZ1370068 | MGnify/ENA primary metagenome ERZ1370068 (study PRJEB38410, sample SAMEA6850437) | metagenome | study: Metagenomic assessment of the ecological functions of the soil: analysis of the soil microbiota associated with the...
ATTGTACTTCGTTCCAGTTACGTATTGCTCCCGGCGCAGCGAGCGCTCGGCGCCCAGCACCCCATGGAACACCACCAAGGCCAGATCGCGTGCAATGACGCCGAACCCGGTGACCCAGCGCTTCTGGGCGGCCGAGCGCGGATCGGCGAGCGGCCCGCGGTCCATCCCCGAGGGCCGCCGGCACCAGCGATGACGATGGTGTCGAGCACGCCCAGGGCGTAGCCGCCCCACCACGAGAACAGGAGCCCGAGCGGACCGGCGAGGAGGCAACCGATGGCTCCGAGCTGGGCGAGCGGCACCGCCGACTCGCGGCGCACCATCGTGCGGCGCTCGGGCTCGATCGCCATGCGGCGCACGCTCACCAGCGCCGCGAACGCCACCGCGAACGCCGCCACCAGGGCGAGCAGCGGCTGCGCCACGCCGCGCGGCCCAAACCCGAGCGCGGTGAGGACCGGGAGCGAGAGCGAGGCCAGCGCCACCCACACCGCGAGCCGCCACAGCCGGCGCGGCCGATCGCCGCGCCAGGCGCCGCCGCCCGAGTTCGCCCGCGAGCAGCAGGGAGTGGCCGCCGCAGGCGCCATCCACAGCAGCAGCGCCGCGTCGTCCGGCACCGCGCGCAGCGCCACCAGCGCTCCGGCCAGCACCGAGTCCACGATCACGAGCCAGCGCAGGCTCACGATCCACTCGCGCCGGCTGAACGCGCGCAGCGCCGCGAGTGCCGCGGTGATGATCATCAGCACGGCAGCGGCGAAGCGCACCTCGGGGACGCGCCCCCAGTAGTCGGCGGTGCCGCCACAGCAGCACGAATCCGGCGGCGGGCAGCATGACCGGCAGCCACGGCCCGGCGGCGGCTGCAGCGGCCCGGGCCGCACCGAGGCGGGGCGCACCAGTGGCAGCGCGGCCATCAGCTCGAGCGCCCCCACACACACCGATCGCGCTCACCCGCGCCAGCGCACCCACCGGGGTCGAGAGCGGCGCCAGCGCGCCAATCCCGTGGTCGCGGCCCACCGCCTGGAGCCCGGCCGCGAGCCACAGCGCCAGCGCCGGGCGCCGGAGCCACGACCAGCGTGGCAGCTGCTCGCGGCGGTCCTCGGCGTCGCGCGCCCAGGTCAGAAGCCGGCGGCGAACAGCTCGAGCCCGAGCGCCGCGGCGAACAGCGACGGCCAGCCGAGCAGCGCGAACCCGGCGGCGCACAGAAGCGCTCCGCCCAGGGCGAGGTCGAGATCCGGGCAGGCGCGGCTTGCCGAGGGGCACGATCGCCTCAGTCGTGGAGATCGTGGGCGTCGCTCACCCACGCCGTGCCGGCCACGTGCTCGCGGTTGGAGGCGACGCGCATGGCCAGCGCCGACGCCAGCACGGTGGCGAGCAACACCGCGCCGCCGGGGTTGTGGATGACGAACACCTGCGCCTCGCGGGCGGCACTCTCCAGTACCTGAAGCCCGAGCCCGAGCGCGCCGAAGGCCACGCCGGCGCGGCGCACGTGTCCGTGGAGCATCAGGTGGATCAACCCCAGCATCATGAGCAGCGCCCCGTACGAGGCGCGGCGCGCCTCCTCGGGCGAGAGCGCCTGGCGCGCGACTGCGGCGATCAGGAGCGTGAGCAGCGCCACGCCCAGCAGCAGGCCCACCGTGCTGGCCTCGATCACGCCGTGCCGGGCGGCGAGCGGGCGGCGGGCCGAGCCCTCCTGCCCGCGCGTGCTCCAGGCGATCAGGAGCCACAGGGCGCTCCAGGCGATGGTGAAGGGTGGCGTGACCCCCAGCTCCTCCACCAGCGGGATGGTGAGCGCGACCGCGATCGCCGCGAGCCGCACGATCCGCACCCCGGGGCCGAGGGCGGCGATGAGCAGGAAAACCGCGGGCGCCAGCAGCCGGAGGAGATCGGGGAGCGCCAGTTCGGTCCAGCAGTCGAGGAATTCCACGCTCGTCCCTCCTGGACCTGGCTCGGGCTGAGAAACCCGGTTGCCGCGTTGGGTCGGTCGCTCCTCGCTGCGGAGTAGAGGCCTACGTCGAGCTGGCCGCCAGGTACTTGGCCTCGGCGGCACGGATCACGTTCAGGAACGCGTTCGCGCTGTCGGAATCGCGCAGGCTCTTGCGCACCGACTCTTCCTTGAGCAGCCGCGAGATGTTGGCCAGCACCTTGACGTGGGGTGTACCGGTGTTCTCGGGCGAAACCAGCAGGATGAACAGCGTGGCCGGCTCGCCGTCGGCCGCCTCGAAATCCACCCCCTGCGGAGAGACCGCGCAGGCGGCCATCATGCGATCCACCGCCCGGGCCTTGCCGTGCGGGATGGCGACCCCGTTGCCGATCCCGGTCGACATGATCGCCTCCCGGCGCAGCACCCGGTCCAGGATCTCGCCCTGGCTCTCGATCCCGTAGGCCTCTTCCATCAGAGGCCACCGGCTCGGCGACCGCGTCGCGCTTGTTGGTGGCCTTGAGACGGGGGCTAACTGCTGCCGGGACGAGCAGTTCAGAAAGCAGCATCGGGGGCGCTCTCCAAGTCAGCAATGTGAGGCGGCACAATGGCTTGTAGCGTAGAGTACGGGCAACCGCGGGTGTCAAGCGGATTCGGCCCCCAAGCCCTGCATCTTTGCGCGGGCCGCACACCGGAACGCCCGCCCGGCGCGAAATCCGGTCACATCACCGCGCCTCGAGGGTACGATGTCTATCGCTCCTAGGTTGCGGTCGGGCTTGACGGAGTGGTCCACGTTCGCCCACGTTCGCCCACGTTCGCCCACGTTCGCCCACGCTCGGAAGGATGCCCACATGCGCGCGAAGATCTCGCTGATCATCTCCGGTCTCACGCTCGGTGCGGCGCTCGCGTTCGCCGAGCCCGACTTCGTGATTCGCTATCCGGCCGGCGTGCCCCAGGTGTCGATCACCGGTGACTACGCCGGCAGCAGCTACACCGTCTGGCGCCAGCCGGCCGCGGGCGGCGAGCCGGTGCTGGTGGGCGAGCGCTCGATCCTCTGCCTCGGCTCGTGCTATGCCGAGGATCGTGGCGCGGCTGCCGGGCTCGAGCTATCTCTACCTGTTCGAGGTGGCGGGCGCCTCGGGAGCGCTGACGCGCTTCGGGCCCTACCCCGCCACCATCTCGCCGGCGCTGGCCCGCCCGGTGGGCGTCTACGTCTACCCCAACCCGGCCCATGGCGCGCGTCCGGCATCCAGCTCCACGTGGCGGTGCCGCCGCCGACCGGCCGCTGCCGGCCGAGGCAGCGATCTACGACCTCTCCGGCCGGCTGGTGCACACCGTCCACGGCGGCCCGATCGCGCGCGGGCTCACCACCGCCACCTGGGACGGGCGCGGCCCGGGTGGCGAGCGCGTGCCGGCCGGGGTCTACGTGCTCCGGTTCAGCGCCGGGGGCGGCACCGCGGTCGCCCGGATCGTTCGGTTCTAGCCTTCGCCTGAAGCCTGGGAGGGCGGCGCACCGCATTTTCCGGTAGAAATCGTATCGCGCGGCGATTTGGCGCGCGGCGGGCGTGTTAGAATCGTTGCATTCGCGGTGGGGAATCCGCCTACTCGAGCCACGCCACCCTGCCCTTCTCCCCGCGGCCACCCGGTCCCCCGCCGGCACCGAGGGCATCCCAGCAGGGACGCGTTGCGGAATGCCCATGAAGCAGCGCGACATCGGATTCCGCGAGCTGCTCGAGCGTGTGCTCCCGCTCGAATCGCTCACCGCTGCCGATCGCTCGCGGGTCGAGGCGCGCGCTCTCGAGCGGGGTCTCGCGCGAGATCGAGAACGCGGCGCTCTCCACGATCGAGCGCCTCGCCGAGGGCGGCGCCCTGCGGCGCGTTCCCACCCCTCCAACGGTCCCGGCATGGTGCTCCGCTACCAGCCGCGCGACACGCTGGAGATGATCACGCTCCATCTGCCCGCCCCGGTCCTGCTGCCGGGCGTGCTGGCCTACACGCGCTCGGCGCTCCCGACGCGCGTGATCGCGCGCCTGGACCAGCTCCGGCTCCTGCTCCGTCTCGACGACCCGACCGTGGTGGCCGAGGCGGGCGCCGGTCACAGGCTCACCGGCGTGCTGAGCCAGGTGGCGCAGGCGGCGCGCGAGCTGCTGGGCGAGGTCACGCTGCTGTTCCACCCCCGCGCAGGCCTCGGCAGGCGAATCGGCGCAGGTCGGAGAATCGGAGCCGCCGTTCGATGCCGCGCTGGTCGCGCAGGCGGAGGCCCACCCGGGTTCGATCCTCTCCCTGCCCCGACACGGCCGACGGCGCCCGCCTCGCCGCCCTCGCCGCCGCCGGGGCCGCGGATCGCGCGCGCGCGGCGCGCGTTCGCTGGTGGCGGCGGCGGTGGTGGCCGGCGACGGCTCGGTGCGCGGCACGCTGGAGGTGGCGGGCGGAAGCCGGGGCGCGTTCGCGCTCGACGACCTGGCGCGCATCGCGCTGATCGCCGATTACTGCGGCGGCCTGCTGGAGCGCGCCGAGCGCATCGCGAAAAGCTCGCTTACGTGGACCCGCCCACGCGCGTCTACAACCGCTCGTACTTCGATCTCCAGGCGCAGAACGAGCTGGCGCGCGCACGCCGCGATTCGGCCTCGGTGGCGCTGTGCATCGCCGGACGTCGATGATTTCAAAGCATTTAATACACGGTTCGGCTTCGAGGCCGGCAACCAGGTGCTGGTGCAGGTGGCGCAGACGCTGCGCAGCGGCGTACGTCCCTTCGACACCGTGGCGCGCTGGGGGGCGAGGAGTTCGCGGTGCTGCTCGCGGCCCCGGTGCAGGCCGATGCGGCACGCGCCATCTCGGAGCGTCTGCGCGGGGCGGTCGAGCGGCTGCGCGTGCGCCTCGAAGCCCTGGATCGCAGCGTGCACCAGGAGTCGGTCACGGTGAGCATCGGGGTAGCGCTCTTCCCGGAGCACGCCGAGACGCCGCAGGACCTGTGGCGTGCGGCCAACCAGGCGCTGCTCGTGGCCAAGACGGGGCCCAAGAACCAGGTGGTCTTCTACACGCCTTCTTAGGCTCGGTCGCCGGGCGCTCGTGGTGCTCGTCTCGACGGAGCGGGCCGGGCGGGCGAGGATGCTCGCGATGAGTTGGGCAGAGCGGGCCCCTGGTGCGTTGCGACCGTGTGGCGAAATCGAAGCGGCAGGGTCCCGACTCGTCGCGAGCATCCCTCGCCCGCCCGGCCTGCCTGGCTCGTCGCGGGCATCCCTCGCCCGCCCGGCCGCCCCTGCGCGGTGCCTTAGAGTGGGCTATGGTGGCGTCAGATTCTAGGCGCTGCGGGCAGCCGGCGCCCCCATCGAACGGACTTTAGGAGCGGATCATGAATGTCGCGGCGGATGACGCGCGGGCGCTGGTGCAGCGAATGGAGCGGGTGGAGCGGAGATCGCGCTGGCTGCTGGCGCTCTCGGTGGTGTCGGTGCTGCTGTGCGTGATGATCCTGTGCTGGCAGTTTTTCCCGCTCGACTCGCTGATCGAAGCGCGCGGGTTCATCCTGCGTGACAGCAACTGGCAGGCGCGTGCCGAGCTCAAGGTGCGCAAGGACAACACCCCGGTGTTCCGGCTCAACAATCGCGGTGGCCAGGCGGCGGCGATCCTGTCGGTGAACGACGACGGCGCGGTGGCGCTGCGACTCTACGACACGGTCGAGCAGGAGCGGGCCGTGATGCGGCTCGACGAGCAACGGAGTCCCGGCGATGTCGCTCACCGGGGCGAACGGCAAGCAGCGCGTGACGCTCACCGCCGAGGAGACCGGCGAGGTGGGCGAGCAGCGCATCGATGCTGCGCGACCGGGTTGGCCGCAAGGTCTGGACCGCTCCGCCGGAGGAGGAAGCACAGAAGTAGGCGGCGGGCGGAGGCGATTACCGGAATCAACTGGTTCCGGAACCAGCTGGTCCTGGGCGCCCCGCTCGCTCAGGGATCTCGACCGGCTACGCGGCCTCGTCGAGATACGGGAGCAGCAGCGGGATCACGCGCCGGGCGATCAGCGGGTAGTCGAGAACGAACGCCATCGTCTGGCGGATCGCGCTCCAATGGACCGTCGGCGCTTCCATCTGCTGACCCAGATCGGACAGCGCAGCTCGCACCAGCGCACGCCGCTCGCGTGGAACGCCGAGATCGTCCACCGACCTGGCCATCGCCAGCAGCTCGCGCACCACAGGCGGAGGCGCCGCGGGGCGTCGGGCCGGAGCGCGATCGAGCATCTCGCGCAGGGTCGCCGGCGGGGGCTCGGAATCGATTTCCACCTCGCCTTCCAGGTCGAAGTCGAGGTCGTAGGCCTCTTCGGGATTGTCCTGTCCGTACGACTCGGGCGGCGCGGGCGGCGCCGGCGACGGGGGCCCACCACCACCTTGTGGCCCGGGAACGCGTGCACGGGAGCGGTCCACTCCGGGGCCTCGTCCACGGTCCCTTCATCCTGATCGGTGGGCAGATCGCCGGGCAGATCGGCGGGTAGATCGACGGGCAGCTCTGCCGGCGGCTCGGGCTCGATCTCCTCGCGCACGGGAACCGGGGGCGGCTCGAAGCGCTTGAACGGAAGGCGCTGCGTGGGCTCCGCCGCTGCGGTATTCCGCGCTGGCGCCGGAGGCGGTGGTGCGGGCGCAACCGGGCGCGGCGGCGCGGCCGCGGCGGGTGGCGGCGGAGCCACCGGGCGTGGCGGTGCAGCAGCGACCGGCGGCGGCGGAGCTACCGGGCGCGGCGATGCGATCGGCGGCGGCGGCTCTGCGGCCACCGGTGGCGGCGGCACAGGGGTCACAGGACGAGGCGCCGGCGCGGATGCTGCCGGACGCAGCGGAGCCGATGCGGTGGGCGCCGGTACGGCCGGGGCCCGTCGCTGAAGCCCAGCATGTCCTTGAGCCGCTGTTTGGTGCGTCCCGGCTTCTGTGCCTTGTCGCGGGCGAGCTGCGACTCAGCGGACGGCGGAGGAACCTGCGCAGCCATTGGCGGCGGCGGCGGTGATGCCTGGGCCGCCGGCGGCGGTGCAAACGGCAGGGCATAGTCCTCGCGCTCCAGCGCCTCTTGCACGGCCGGGGACGGATCGACGGGCGCAAGCGGCGGCTCGGCGCCGTAGGTGTCAGGTGGATGTCGGGCTCGGCCGGCGGGTGCTCGACCAGGGCGCACCAGCTTGAATCCCGGCTTGCCGCCCGCTTCCAGCTCCTCGATCAGGCTCTCGAGGTAGGCGATCGCCTCGCACACACGCCGCGCTCGTAGCACTCACGGACGGTCTTGGCGTCGGCGCGCGATGAGGGAGGGCTGAACGGAATGCGGCGGAAGCGCGCCGCCTTCCCTGATCTTCGGGCCAGATGCGCTGGAGCAGGGTGACGCTCACCTGGCGCCACTGCTTGAAGCTCTGATCGCGCGGGCCGGCGTTGCCCAGCTCGCGCAGGATGGCGACCACCTCGCGCAGCTGCTCGAGGGCCGGGCCAGGCCGGCATGCCGTGGCTCATGCGGCCTCCGGCAGCCACGGGCGTTACCACTCCGAGAAGCGCTCCTCGCGCCACGGGTCGGCTTCGTTGTGGTAGCCGTTCGCGCTCCCAGAAGCCGGGACGGTCGCTCGGCGGTGAGCTCGATCCCGCGCACCCACTTGGCGCTCTTCCAGAAATAGCGCCGCGGCACCACCAGCCGCAGCGGCCAGCCGTGCTCGGGCGTGAGATCCGCTCCATCGTGCTGCCATGCGAACAAAACGTCATCCTTGATCAGCTCCGCGAGCGCCAGGTTGGTGGTGAATCCCTGCTCGGCATGGATGACGGCGAAACGCGCTTCCGGCTTCGCCCCCACCTGCCGCATGACTTCGGCGAACGCCACCCCGCGCCACTCGTTGTCGAACCGGCTCCAGCGCGTGACGCAGTGGATGTCGGATCGCACCGTGACCTGGGGCAGCGCCTGGAACTCGGCGAGCGTCCAGCGCACCGGACGCTCCACCTGCCCAGAACACCCTGAGGTCCCAGGTGTCGAGCTGAACGCGCGGCACCGAGCCGTGATGCAGCACCGGCCACTTGTCGGTATGGACCTGGCCGGGCGGAAGTCGCGGCTCCTGTCGCGCGCTTGGGACGGTATCGGCAGCCTTGGGACGGAAGTTCATGCGGGAAATGCCCTCGGGAAGCAGAACGGAAGGGTGCGATGATAGGGCCGATGATAGGGTCCCGGGGTGCCCCGCGAAACCCCGGAAGGGGGCGGGTTTGCCCGCTTGACCGGGCCCGCTCCGGGTGGAAGCATGGGGTTGTAAACGATCGGTGACCGCTCCGGAATCCGAAAGGTCCATTATGTCCCGCAGCGTTCCGCGCCGCGCCGCATGCTGCTCCCGTGCCGTTCCTGTGGATGGGTGGCGTGCGCCTGTACTCGCCGGCGCGCGGCTCGACGCCGCCCCGCGTCGGCGACCAACGACGAGCTTCGCCGCGTTCTTCGACGCCTCCGAGGATCCGATGGTGATCCTCGACGCCTCGCTGCGCATCCAGACGGCGAATCCGGCGGCGGCCCGCTTCCTGCGCACGCCGGTCGACCGGCTGAAGGACACCGCGGCGCTCGAGTCCGACCTGCTGCGCGCGGCTGCTCACCGCCGCCAGCATTCCGCACCGCATCAAGACCGATCCTTCGCCGGTGGTCGACGAGGTGGCGGTCACGGACAGTGAAGGGCAGCCGATCCAGGCGCGCATCGAGGCCATGGCACTGCCGCGGCTCGCGCACGCTCATCCACATGCGCGACACCACGGCGATGCTGCGCGCGCGCCACGCTCCAGACCGCGGACGCCCTGCATCGCGCGGTCTTCGAGGCGCTGCCGGCCGTGTGCTGGGCGATGGCGTCTGCCCGAGGAGCGGCTGATCGAGGTGAGCCCGGCGGTGGAGCGCGTGTTCGGCTACGAGCCGGCGGATTTCCGCCAGCGCCCTGGCTGTGGGAGGAGCTCGGTGCATCCCGCCGACCGCGAACGCGTGCGCGCCGAGTTCCGCGTCGGGATCGGCAGCGCGCGTCCGTTCGAGATCCACTTCACCGGGCTCCACCGCGATCATCGCGATCTCCCCCACCTCATCTCGCGCGTGGTGCCGGTGGTGGACGAGCGCGGCTGGGTGGATCGCTGCGAGGGGTTCATCGAGGACCTGGGCGCCCAGCGCGCCCTCGAGCAGGCGCTGCGCTCCGCCCAGGCCAACCTGCGCCACACGCTGGAGGCGGTGTCTTCGGGCGTGCTGGTGGCGCGGCCCGGCGACCACGGGCCCGAGGTCGCGCTCAGCAACCGGCAGGCTCGCCGACATCCTGCGGCTCGACGCGCCGCTCAAGGCCGGCACGCCGCTCGCCCGCACGCCCGGAAGCGCTGCGCCGGCTGTTCCAGGTGCGGCCTCAGCGAGACCGACCTCGACCGGCTGCTGCTCTCGGACGAGGTGAAGGACGAGGTGATCGAGTTGGGCGAGCCGGCGCGCGTGCTGCACCGCTACGCCGGGCCGCTGCGCGACGAGCTGGGGCAGGTGGTGGGCCGCATCGTCACGGTCGAGGACGTCACCACCGCCTGGCAGATGCAGCGCCAGCTCACGCACTCGCAGAAGATGGAGAGCATGGGGCGGCTCGCGGGCGGAGTGGCGCACGATTTCAACAATCTGCTCGGCACCATCCTCGGCTTCTCGTCGCTGCTGCTCGAGCAGGTGGGCGCCGACGATCCGCGGCGCTCCGGCCTGGAGCAGATCGCGCGCGCCGCCGACCGCGCCTCGACCCTGACCGCCGGCGCTGCTGCGCGTTCAGCCGCAGCGCGCGCTTCGAGCGCACGCCGGTGAGCCTCAACCGCGTGCATCGAGGACTCCTACCAGCTGGTGCGCAGCGCCATCGATCCCGGCGTCGTCGGTGGTCAACAGCCTCGAGCCGGCGCTGCCCACGCTGCTCGGCGACCCGCTGCTGCTGCAGCAGATGGTGGTCAACCTGGTCCAGGAGCTGCGCGAGCGGCTGGCCGCCGACGGCACGCTGCAGGCTCGTCACCCGCACGTTCGACCAGAAGGTGCCGGCCGAGGAGCAGGCGGCCCAGGGTGAGATGCGGCGCGTGGTGTCGCTGGAGGTGCACGCGCGCTTCGGCGGACCGGCCGAGCCCGCGTCACCAGTCCGCGCGCGCCGCCGCACGCCCGGCGAGGCCACCGCGGGGCTCGCGCTCACCATCGCCGAGGACATCGCCCGCATCCACGGCGGCTTCCTGGTGCAGCGGAGTACCGGCGACGACGCGACACGTTCGAGGTGGTGTTCCCGGCCGAGCGGCGCGCGAGTGCCCCGATCGTGACGCCCGAGGTGGACTCCGCCCGCGGCCACGAGACCATCCTGGTGGTGGACGACGAGCCGGGCTTGCGGGCGCTCGCCAAGAGCGGGCTCCGCCAGCGCGGCTTCGACGTGCTGGCGGTGGAGAGCGGCGAGCAGGCGCTCGAGATCCTCAGGGCTGGCGAGCCGCGCGTGGACATGGTGGTGCTCGACCTCACCATGCCCGGGCTCTCGGGCGAGAAGGTGCTGCGCGCGATCCGCGGCTTCCGCCCGCAACCTGCCGGTGCTGATCGTGAGCGGCTACGCCACGGTGCAGAACCAGTCGGCGTGGGTCAACCGCCGGCGCGGTGGGCTTCGTCGCCAAGCCGTACCGGATCAGCGATCTGGCCGGCAAGCTGCGCGAGGTGCTCGACAGACCGCACGGCGGGCGTGGCCGGCTAGTTGCGCATCCCGCCGTTCAGCCTGTTCTCGGCGATCAGCGAGCTGTTCGTGACCGCCGCCGTGTTCTACGTCGTGTGCCGGAACTGGACGCGCCGGCCGTTTCCGCTGCCGCTGTTCATCGCGGTGGCGCTGTTCGAGGCGCTGGTCAACGTCGCCTACATGGCGACCCGCGCCTCGCGCGCCTCGGCCGGCGCCGACACGATCTCCACGCCGATGAAGATCATGTTCGCCGCCCACGGCATGCTGTCGCTGCTCGCCTTCCTGGTCTTCGTCGTCCTGGCGGTCTACGCGTGGATGGACCAGCGCGCCGGCCGCTGGTTCTTCCGCGAGCGCCCGGCGCTCACCTGGGCGTTCCTCATCCTGTGGACGGTGAGCGTCGGCTCGGGCGAAGCGCTGTTCGCGCTTCGCTACCTCGCCTGACGTTGCGCGGCCGCCGGCCCGACGCCGGCGGCCATGCACCGAGCCACGCGCCCGGCGCCTCCGCTCGCCGCTGCTGCTCGCACTGTGGACGCTGCTCGCGTTCGAGGCGGCCGGGCGGCCTCAGTTCTGTTCACCGCCCGGCTGGTGGCCGGCGCCTCGCCGGGCGAGGCGCCCACATCGCCGCCGGTGTGGCGCTCACCGGCGCTCTACGCCGGTCTACCAGTGGCGGCACTGGCGGCGGGTGCAGCCCGTTCCGTCCGCAGCTCCACTACGGCGCTCGGGCTGATCGCCGCGATCTTCATGGCGCTGGTCAACCTGTCCGGGCCTGGGGCTGGCCGCTTCCTGGTGGCAGGAGCGGATCGTCGCGCCGAGCGGAGCGCCGGTGCGGTATCCTTCCTTGCTTTCCGCCGCCCACAACGTCGCCAGCATGGTGGTGCTCACCTTCGTGCTGGCGCACCTGGGCGCGGTGCTGTTCCGGAGCCGCGAGCGCTGACGCGTCGCACCGCAGACCATCGGCACTGTCCGACCGGAGATCGTCATGTCCGACACCTCGACGCTGGTTTCCGCCGAGCACTTCCGCTACGTCGCCGAGCGCACCACGCGCGAGGACGAGTTCCTGAAGGACCTGAAGCGCGCCGCCAGCGCCGAGGGCATTCCGTCGATCTGGATCGCGCCCGAGCAGGCGAGCTTCATGCAGATCCTGCTGCGCTCGGCACGCGCCCGCGACGTGGTCGAGGTCGGCACGCTGGCCGGCTACTCGGCGATCGCCATGGCGCGGGCGCTGCCGGCCGAGCGGCCGCGGTGCGCACCATCGAGCTGGAGAAGAAGCACGCCGACTTCGCCGAGCGCTGGATCGCCAAGTCCGACGTGGCCGGGCAGGTCGAGGTCCATCGCGGCGCGCGGCATGGACGTGCTGCCGCGCTTCGCCGCCGACTCGGCCGACGCGCGCGTTCCTCGACGCCGACAAGGCGCTCCTATCCCCGCTACCTCGCGCGAGTGCCTGCGCATCGTGCGGCCCGGCGGGCTCATCATGGTCGACAACGCGTTCGCCTTCGGCGAGCTGTTCGCCGACGCGCCGCCCGACACGAGAGGTCGCCGCCGTGCGCGCGTTCAACGACCTCATGGCGAAGGAGCCGGCGCTCCAGAGCGTCATCGTGCCGCTCGGCGACGGCCTGTGGGTGGGCGTCGCGGCGCTAGCCGCTCGCGGCCTCACATCAGGCGCGAGAGCGCCGCGGCGCCCCACGCGATGAGCGTCAGCACCACCGTCACGCCGATCAGCAGCCCGCCGGCCCACGGGGCGGCGGGCGAGCACCAGCCGCGCGCGGGCGTGGGCGGATGCCGCCCATGACCATGAGGAACCACGGGTTCATCCACAGCATGGTCCGCACGCCGTCCGACCAGGCCGCGGGATCGGGCGCCACCAGCGGACCGAGCAGAGCGCTCGCGGCCAGCACCGCCGCCGCGCCCAGGAACGCCCAGCGCGGGAAGGGCGTCCAGCGCACGCAGATAGAAGCCCATCGCCAGCGTGCCGAGCGCGGTGACCGCCGCCGAGGCGAACGCGGTCGCTGAAGGTGATGGGCCGCGAGTGGCCGAGCGATGCCGAGGCGACGACGGTGGCGGCGTAGATGAGCAGGGCGATGCCGATCGTGGCGCGCCCGGGGCTTCCGAGCTGCGGTCGATGGATGCATGGGGTGATCGCTCCCTTCTGCACTAGGTGAGTGTCGTACTCGAACACGTCCTCGATGCGCTTCTCGAACAGCCGCGCGATCTTGAACGCCAGCGGCAGGCTCGGGTCGTACTTGCCGGTCTCGAGCGCGTTGACCGTCTGCCGCGAGACCCCCAGCTTCTCCGCCAGGTCCCCTGCGACCAGTTGCGGCTCGGCCCGCAGCACGCGCAGCTCGTTCTTCATCGCTTCGCGAGGGTGTGCGCCACGATCCAGCGTCGACATCTCGTCGAGCGCGGCCGGCGCGATCGTTTCCTCGATCGCGGCGTACTCGCTCATCGCCCCGGTGGTCGCGGTCTGGAACATGTGGTTGAGCCCCGGCAGCTCCTTCGACGGTCGCGTCGCGGTTGCCCCCGCCTTGAGGGCGGCGCGTGATGGCGGCCAGGTTCTCCTTGGGCGGCACCTGGAAGTCCTTGCTCCCGTTGATCGCCAGCACCGGGCACTTCACGCTGCATGAGCGTCGGGCGCGGGTCGTATGCGATGAAGAAGCGCATCCACGGCGAGAACAGCTGGCGGCTCGCCTGCCGGCGGCCAGAGTGTCGAGGTTGCCCAATCCCGTCCGCTGGTCCTCCGGTGAGCATCTCGGCCTGGACCTCCACCAGCTCCCGCGTGGTCGCGCACCAGCGCCCAGGCTGTCGCCGTTGCGCGCACCATCGCGTGCGCCGTGCCGCATCGGCGGCGCTCTGGCGCGCGATCGTGTCCTCGCTGATGCCCTGCAGTCGGCGCATCGCGGCGCGTCTGCATGACCAGGATCGAATCTCCGCGCACGCCCGGGCCCGCCATCAGCACGATGAACGCGCACGTCCTTCGAGCGGGCGGCCACCATCGGGCGCGATGAGCCCGCCCTCGCTGTGGCCGATCAGGCCGATCTTCCTGGCGATCGATCTCCTTGCGGGCCCTTCGAGGAACTCGATCGCCGCCATCACGTCGGCCGGCGAAGTCCTCGCTGGTGGCGCCGGTGACCTGCCCGGTCGAGCCGCCGACGCCACGGTCGTCCACGCGCAGCACCGCGATCCCCTTGCGGGTGAGGTGGTCGGCGAGCACCCAGGAACGGCCGGTGGTTGAACAGCTCCTCGTTGCGGTTCTCGGGCCCGAGCCGGTAATGAGCATCGCGCACGGAAACGGCCCGGCCCGCGCGGGACGTGGTGAGTGTGCCCGCGAGCTTTACGCCCGGCCTTCGCGTTGGGATACTACGACGTCGAGCGTGTCGTAGGGATACGGGCCGCACCGGATCCTGCGGCCGGCGGATCGAGAATCGACGCTCGGTGCTCCGCTTCAGCGTCGAGCGGCAGGTCGTAGCCCGCCTGACTCCACTGACCGACGCGAGCGTGGAGTCGTCGGCGCTCAATCCGGGCGTCGTAGCTGACGCGCAGCCGGCTGCATCTCGAGGTGGAGCGAGTCACCGGCGACCCACAGCGAGTCGATCGCCATCCCCATCGCCCCCTGGATCGGGGCTGTCGAGCTTGCGCGCTGAGCGCGCCGCGTGGCGCCGCGCTCCACGTGGAGGACCAGACGCAGCATGCCCTGGATCGTGCCCTGCCAGATGCCTCGGGTTCGATGCCGCACCATCGCCGCCAAGGCGCGGGCCGGCGGAGCGGTACTCGCGATGAGGGCGACGACCGACGACCCACGCTCGAAACCAGCTATGAACCGATCGCATCGTTCGGCCTTTCTGCAGGCATGAGCCTGGCTTTCGCTGCGAACATTCCCAGCGACGTAGAAGACTGGGCAGGAACACGAGGCCCGTGCTGATCCGGGCGCGAAGCGGCGCGCGGCCAGATCTCGTTCATGAGCCATATGCTCGAGCGACCAGAGCAGGTACATCCAGATCGCGATAGGCGCTCGCTTCCCCTGAATGGCGCCGCTCGAGCTCGTCGTCTGAGCGTGCTCGCGACGCTGAGACGACCGAGAGCCACACGAACGCGAGCACCGGCGGGACCAGGAGTCCGGCCCGGGCCAGGGAGGGAAGGGCAACGATCCGCGCGAAGCCCGTAGGCGCTCGATATAGACGACCAGGAACACGGCGGCCGCGAGGCCCGAGCGTGGCCACCGCCAATCCCTGAGCAGGGCCAGGGTCTCCCGTTGCTCCGGCGTGAGCGGATGGCCGGCGCCGGTGGATGGCGGTCCAGATGCCGACGCACGAGGGGTGGGAAGGTGATCCACGGCAGCATCGCGAGCAGGATACTCATTCATGGCAGGCGCCCCCTTACCGGTACCGCCGGCACGCGACTCACGGTGCCGATCGCCCACAGGACCACCATGACCGGCCAGATCAACGAGCCGTCGATCTCGGGCAGTCCCGGCGCTGACCATGAAAGCCGTAGGCGGAGACCGAGGATCGCGGTGCCCGCGAACCCGAACGCCAGCGCCTCGATCTGGATGCGGCGCTGGAGCTCGTCCAGGTGGCGCGACGGGCGCGTGCTCGTGACGATCAGCCACGCGCAGAGCGCGCCCTGCACCGAGCGCGACCGCGATGCGCACCGGCGAGCGCGGAGGGAACTGGCGGCCGATCCACGCGGCCACGAGAATCACGGCGGCGATCGCGAGCGCGGTGCCGATGAGACGTCGGCCTCGCGCGGGCGCGGTCCTCTTCGACGAGGGAGTTTCGATCCGGTCGTCATCACTGCCTCCGGACTCGGGTCTGCCCGATCCGATTCTCATCCGGAGCCAGTGTAAAGCTAACTTGTCAGTGTGTCAAGCGTGCTTTACATGCGCTGGCGCATGTTGGGTCGTCAAAACATGCCCCGGGGCATGCTGTGCCGCCCCGGGGCATGTTGCCACTAAGCTGATTGTCTACGGACTGTTACGCTCCCAGCCACCTCTGGATCCAGCCCAGCACCTCGCGGTACCAGAGCAGCGAGTTGGCCGGCTTCAGGACCCAGTGGTTCTCGTCCGGGAAGTAGACCAGCCGCGCCGGAACTCCCTTGGCCTTGAGCACGCCGTAGCACTCGAGCCCCTGCGCTCACCGGCACCCGGTAGTCCCTCTCGCCGTGGATCACCAGCATCGGGGTGTTGAACCCGCCCGCGTAGCGCGCCGGGTTCCAGCGGTCGATCACCTCGATCCCCTTCCACGGCTCGCCGCCCATCGACTGCGGCGCGGCCCTGCGTCACGTCGCTCGCGTACTGGCTCATCAGGTCGTAGACGCCGGCGTGGTTGACGATGCACTTGAAGCGGTCGGTGTGGCCCTCGATCCACGACATCATGTAGCCGCCGTACGAGCCGCCGACGGCGGCCATCTTCGTCTCGTCCACCAGCCCGGCGGCGATCAGCACGTCGGTCGCCTTCATGACGTCGTCGAACGGGCGGTCGCCCCAGGCGCCCTGGATGCGCTTGGCGAAGTCCTGCCCCCACGAGGTCGAGCCCTGGAAGTTGACCAGCGCCGCCACGTAGCCGGGGGCGGCGAACGCCTGGCCGTTCCAGCGGAAGTGGAACGCATCGGCGCTGATCCCGTGCGGGCCACCGTGCACCACCTGGACCAGCGGGTACTTCTGCCCCGGCTGATAGCCGGGCGGCAGCACCACGAACATCTGCACCGGTCTCGCCGTAGGCGCCCTCGAACTGCATCTCGCGCACCTCGCCCAGCGCCACCCGGGCGAGGGCCTCGTCGGTGAAGCGCGTGAGCCGCTCGGGGACGCCGCCGGCGGCAGGCGCGGTGTGGATCTCGGGCGGCAGGTTCAGATGCTGCAGCGTGAACGTGCAGCCGGTCGCCCGCGCGGCCGCTAAGCCCGGCAATCGAGCCGCCCTCGACCACCCGTCGCGGCGCCTTGTCGCAGCGCCCGAGCGCAAAGCCGCCACACGCGGCCGTTCTGCTCCGCCTCGATGTAGAGCGTGCCGTCGGCCGCGAACTCCCAGTGCGCCGGCGACAGGTCCCAGCTGTCGAGCAGCGGCGCGTGAGCCTTCGTCGCGCGGTCGTAGCGCATGAGGCGCACGCGGTCGGCGTAGAAGAACGGGTCGTGCTGCATGCCGTAGACGATGGCCTTGCCGTCCGGCGTGTAGCGCGGCCTCAGGTCGTCGGCCGGGTGATCCATGGTGAGCGCGGCGGGCTTGCCGCCCGCGACCGGCACGGTGAAGATCGCGCTGCGCATCAGCGAGCGCGCCTCGTCGAAGATCACGCCCGCGTAGACGATCTCCTTGCCGTCCGGCGAGAGAGTCGTACTGGCCGGAGGGATCCATGCAGTCGAACCAGGCCACCGACTCGCTGGTCAGATCCCGAGTGCCCCGCTCGCCAGGTCGTAGAGGAACAGGTGCGGCACCTCGCCGGTGGTCAGCCAGGTGTCCCAGTAGCGGTAGATGCGTTCCTCGGTGACGTGCGCCTTGACCGGGTCCTTCTCGCGCCGTTCGATCTCGGCCCTGGTCGCCTCGACCGTCCAATGGCCGCGGATGAGGTGGGTGACGAACACGATTCCCGAGCCGTCCGGCAGCCAGGTGGGATCGAATGCGCCGAGCGGCAGGTCGGTGAGCTTCTGCGCCTCGCCGCCGTCCAGCGGCATCACGTGCAGCTGCGCCTTTGCCGCCGTTCACCTTGCGCGTGAACGCGAGGCGCCTGCCGTCGGGCGAGAATGCCGGGTCGCTGCTCGAGAACTCGGGCGAGGTGAGCGGGCGCGGCTCGCCGGCCGGTCGCGCGGAGACCAGCCAGATGCGCCCCCGGCCCGCGTTCTTCTCCAGGTCGTAGCGCGTCACGGTCACCGCGAGCGCGGGTTCCGTCGGGCGAGGGGATCGGGCGATGCCCACGCGCGGAACGGCCCAGATGTCCTCGGCGGTAAGCGGATGCTCTCTTGCGGGCGGGATAGAGTGTGGTCGAGGGAATGCTCATCACGGTCATGGCCGGCTCCTGCTGATGTGCGCCGAGGTTGCTGCCGGGCAGGATAGCAGGGGCACGGGAGCGGGCGACGCGCTGCACCGGGTGAGTCTCACAAGATAGACCGGCCGGAGCCGCTCGTGCACTTCCACCGGTGCCGCCCGGCGCGGGGAGCCCCACGGCGCCCGCGATGGTGATAGCATTTAGAGGCTGTAGGAGCTGCGGGCTGGAGCCCCGAGGCACGGGCCGCAGATGGATGGGACCGTTTCCGGAGGGGTCGGCATGAGCATGAAGGTCCTGGTCACCGGCGGGGCGGGCTATATCGGCTCGCTGCTGGTCCCGAGGCTGCTCGCCGCCGGCCACGACGTGGTGGTGCTGGACCGGCTCCTGTTCGGGCGACCGAGCCGCTGCCGAGGTCAGGCCGGGCGCCCGGGTTACCGGCTGGTGACCGGCGACGTGCGCGACCGCGACCTGGTCGACCACCTGCTGCACGACCGCGACGCGGTGATCCACCTGGCGGCGATCGTGGGCGAGGCGGCGTGCAAGGCCGACCCCGGCTCGCGGTCGAGACCAACCTCACCGCCACCCAGCAGGTGGCAGAAGCGACCGCCGCCGCCGGCATCGCGCGCTTCGTGTTCGCCTCGACCTGCTCGGTCTACGGCGCGGGCGGCAACGCCATCCTGCACGAGGATTCGCCGCTGGCGCCCACCGAGCTCTACGCCGAGACGCGGGTGAACGCCGAGCGGGCGCTGGCGGGCAGCGATCCGCCAGGACTGAGGCCCACCGTGCTGCGTTTCGGCACCGTCTACGGCGTTCTCGCCGCGCACCCGCTTCGACCTGGTCGTGAACCTCGCTCACCGCGCGCGCGCTGCGCGACCACGCGCGTGTCGATCTTACGGCGGTGAGCAGTGGCGTCCGTTCGTCGCATCGTGACGACGTGGCGCGCGCGCGCTCCAGGAGTCGCTGCAGGCGGACCTCGACCGGGTCGGCCACCAGACGCTCAACGTGGGCGACAACCGCGAGAACTACCAGATGAAGCAGCTCGGGCCGGTGCTGACGACCGAGGTGCCCGGCACCGCGGTCACGGTGGTGCCCGAGGTGGTGGACGCGAGGCAGCTATCACGTCGCGTTCGACCAAGATCGAGCGCGCTGCTCGGCTTCCACGCCGGGTTCAACGTGGCGCGCGGGGTGCGCGAGGTGCGTGACGCGATCCGTTCCGCGGGCAGATCCCCGATCCCAACGACCGGCGCTGGTAAACCACCGGGCGGCGCCGCGCCGGACGTGCCGGCGGCCAGAGCGGACGTCCCGGGCGCCGTGCCGGTCGCGGACCGAGCCCAAACCGGCCAGCTGAGCCTCCCGCGCCCGGGACGGCGGCTATTTCGATGTTATCTTCACCGGTTCGAGACCCTGCGAACGAGGTGCCGAGCCCATGACGATGATCGAAGACGAGCGCAACGACGCGCCGAACGAGGTGCTCGATGAGTTCAAGCGCCAGCTCCCGGACGCCGACCCCGCCGAGACCCAGGAGTGGATCGAGGCGCTGGACGGCGTGGTCGCAGACCCACGGCCACGAGCGCGCCGACTTCCTGCTGCGCAAGGTGCTCGAAGCGCGCCCGCCAGCTCCGGATCGGGCTGCCGGGGCTCGATCCAGACCGCGCTACATCAACACCATCTCCCCGAGCAGGAGCCGCCGTTCCCGGGCGACGAGGAGATGGAGCTCCGGGTGCGGCGCATCATCCGCTGGAACGCGGCGGCTCATGGTGCTGCGCGGCGAACCAGCGCTTCCCCGGGCTCGGCGGGCACCTGTCCACCTACGCCTCGGCCGCGAGCCTCTACGAGGTGGGCTTCAACCACTTCTTCCGCGGCAAGGACGACGGCGGCTCGGGCGACCAGGTCTACTTCCAGGGCCACGCCGCGCCCGGCATCTACGCGCGCGCGTTCCTCGAGGGCCGGCTCACGCAGACGCAGCTCGATCACTTCCGGCGCGAGGTGGTGCGCGGCCAGGGGCTCTCCTCCTATCCGCACCCGCGGCTGATGCCCGACTTCTGGGAGTTCCCGACCGTCTCGATGGGCCTCGGGGCCGATGAACTGCGATCTACCAGGCGCGCTTCAACCGCTACCTGCACGGCGCGCGGCATCAAGGACACCTCGGCGCTCGCGGTGTGGGCGTTCCTCGGCGACGGCGAGATGGACGAGCCCGAGGCGGTCGGGCGCTCGTCGCTGGCCGGCGCGCGAGGGGCTCGACAACCTGACGTTCGTCGTCAACTGCAACCTGCAGCGGCTCGACGGCCCGGTGCGCGGCAACGGCAAGATCATCCAGGAGCTGGAGGCGATCTTCACCGGCGCCGGCTGGAACGTGATCAAGGTGCTGTGGTCGCGCGACTGGGACCCGCTGCTCGCCGCAGGACTACGAAGGCGCGCTGGTCGACGCCATGAACGAGACCGTGGACGGCGAGTGGCAGCGCTACTCGATCGAGAGCGGCGCCTACATCCGCGAGCACTTCTTCGGCCGCGATCCGCGCCTGCTCGAAGATGGTCGAGCACCTGACGCGACGACCAGATCCGCGGCCTGCGGCGCGGCGGTCACGACTACCGCAAGGTCTACGCCGCCTACAAGGTGGCGACGGCGACCCGCGGCAAGCCGACGGCGATCCTGGCCCAGACGGTGAAGGGCTGGACGCTCGGCCCGGGCGCCGAGGCGCGCAACATGACGCACCAGATGAAGAAGCTGAACCTCGACGAGCTGACGCAAGTTCCGCGACCGGCTCGAGCTGCCGATTCCCGACCGCAAGCTCGCCGACGCGCCGTCATCTACCACCCGGGCGCCGGACAGCCCCGAGGTGCCAGTATCTGCTGGAGCGCCGCACCGCGCTGGGCGGCTGCCTGCCGAGGCGCGTCGGTGCGCTCGAAGCCGCTGCCGCGCGCCGACGACAAGGTGTTCGCCGAGTTCTCTCACCGGCACGCGCGAGGACCAGGCGGTCTCGACCACCATGGCGTTCGCCAAGCTGCTGCGCAACCTGATCCGCGACCCGGGTGTGGGCCAGGCGCGTGGTGCCGATCATCCCCGACGAGGCGCGCACGTTCGGCATGGAGGTGCTGTTCCGCGAGATCGGCATCTACGCCTCGTCCGGACAGAAATACGAGTCCGTGGACTCCAAGCTGCGTGCTCTCCTACACCGAGAAGCAGGACGGCCAGCTGCTCGAGGAGGGCATCACCGAGGCGGGCTCGATGGCGTCGTTCACCGCCGCGGGCACGAGCTACGCGGTGCACGGCGAGACCACGATCCCGTTCTACATCTACTACTCGATGTTCGGCTTCCAGCGCACCGGCGACTTCGCCTGGGCGTTCGGCGACGCGCGCGGGCGCGGGTTCCTGCTCGGCGCCACCGCCGGGCGCACCACGCTCAACGGCGAGGGCCTGCAGCACGAGGACGGACACAGCCACCTGCTGTTCTCGACGGTGCCCAACGTGGTCGCCTACGACCCGGCGTTCGCCTACGAGGTGGCGGTGATCATCCGCGACGGCCTCAAGCGCATGTACGCGGACGGCGAGGACATCTTCTACTACCTCACGCTCTACAACCAGGACTACCCGATGCCGGCCATGCCGACCGGCGTCGAGGACGGCATCCTGCGCGGCATGTACCTCTACCGCGGCGCCGTGCAGCAGGCGAAGCACCGCGCCCAGCTGTTCGGCAGCGGCCCGATGATGCTGCGCGGCGCTGCGCGCGCAGGAGATCCTGGCGCAGCGCTTCGACGTGGCGGCCGACGTGTGGAGCGTCACCAGCTACCAGCAGCTCCGCAACGAAGCGCTCGCCGTCGAGCGCTGGAACCGCCTCCACCCCGGCGAGCCGCAGCGCGTGCCGTACGTCACGCGCGCGCTCGCCAACGCCGCGGGTCCGGTGATCGCCACCAGCGACTTCATGAAGGCGGTGCCCGACATGGTCGGGCGCTGGATCGGCGCGCCCGTTCGTGCCGCTCGGCACCGACGGCTTCGGGCGCAGCGACACGCGCGAGGCGCTGCGCCGACACTTCGAGGTGGACGCCGAGCACGTGGTGGTCGCGACGCTGTCGACGCTGGCCCAGCAGGGCCAGGTGCCCGCCGGGCGTCGTGGCCCGCGCGATCCAGGAGTACGGCATCGACCCCGAGGCCAGGGACCCGCGGCTGGCGTAGCACCCCGATTTCCGACGCAAGTTCCGTCCCCTCCTGCCGATGCCCGGATGGAGCATCGTCCCTCCACACGGCAGGGCTCCATGTCCGAACTATCCCTCGGGCTGCGCGCGGACCCGTTCGTCCCACCGGCCACGCTGTCCGCCAAGGAAGCGTCCCGCCTGATCCGCCGGCGCATTCGCGCCTGCAACGGCGATGGCGGCCTGCTTTTCCCGATCGACGCCTGCGACGCGATTCATGCCGCCGCGAACGGCGTGCCCGACGCGGTGCTGATGCTGGCGGGCAGGGCGCTCGCGATTGCCGCCGCCGACAAGGCACGCTGCGTCACCCCGCCCACGTGAAGCGGGCGGCGGAAGCGGAAGAGAGTGTTCATGCGCCCGCGACCGCCGTGACCGCCGTGACACCCGTGGCGGCGGAGGCGCCGGCGAGCCGCGGCGAGTCCGCCGCATCCGAGGAGGCGGCCGGGGCGGCCGCCGAGGCGGTCCGTGACCGTTGCCCCTGAGCCCAGGACAGAGTCCGAGCCGCGTTCCGGCAAGCCATCTCGCCAAGTCCCAGCCCGCTCCACCTCCTGTGCCGCGAGTGGAAGCCGACGATGTGACGCGGACGGGGACGCGGACGGGGACGAGGAGGCGGTCGCCGAGGTGGCCGCGGCAGCACCCGGGATCGAGTCCTTCGACTACGCGGACTCGATCTGCCGCCGTTCCGGCCTCGCGAGCGTGGCGCTCCCCACCGCCCCTTCCGGGATCTGCCCATCGAGGCTCGCGAGTGGGTCTCGCGCTTCATCCCCAACCAGCCCGGCCCGCCGCCGGCGTCGCAGGCGATGCGCCGCGCGTGGCGCACGACGCGGCGGATACCTCTGCCACGACGCCCGCCAAGCCCGCGTCGCGTAAGAAAGCCGCCACGCTGATCCAGGTGCCCGACCTGGACGACATCCCGAGCCTCGCCTCTCTCGGGCGCCTGGCCGAGGGCTACGCACCCTCCGCTCCGCGCCCCGGTGCGCGGCCCCGGCGAAGGAACTCGAGCTGGGCGCTGGTCGGAGTGCTGGGGTGGTCGCCGTGCTCGCGATCGTGCTGCGCTATTCCACGTCCGGGCATCTCGCCACGCCGGAGAGCGAATCCGAGCGCACTGCGCGCACCTCGTCGCACGGGGTCGAACCCCCGGGTCGATCCCCGCCGCAGGTGACGGTGGTCCGGCCCGAGAGCCGCACACGTCGTCCGACCCGCCTCGTGGGCTCGGCGTTCTACGAAGCGCGCGGCGGCCGCTCACCGGCGGGTGGCTCGGCGCCGCTGGCGGGTGCGGAAAGCGCTCCGGTGGTGGAAGCGGTGAAGCGCGCTCACCGTCGTCGCGGTTCGCCCTCGAGGTGGCCTCGTTCATCTTCGAAGAGCGCGCCCGGGCAGGAGCGGGACCGGCTGGCCGCCGCCGGAGCTGCGCGCACGGGTGGTAGACGACGCTCGAGTTCGGCTCGCGCGGCCACCGCGTGGTGGTCGGTGGCTATCCGCCACCCCGCCGCGGCCGAACGAACGTGCGGGCCGACTACGCTGCTCTCGAACGGCGTGGTGCTCCAGGCCCGCGTCGTCTCCGGCACTCCCTCCCACCCCTAGCCTCCGTGGAGATCGCCCCGGTCGCGGGCGACGACGGCGGACCCTTCCCAGAGTTCCCGGCTCCGGCTGGCCGAGGAGCCCATCGGGCATCCTCCGCGCCGCCGTCCGCTCCCTGCCCGATCCGTCCCACCCCGGAGACGCCGCGTGGCCCCTGCCGGAGTCCGCCGTTCGTCGCCTGCTCTCCGACGCCAGGGGGTCCCGCCCGCCGCGGCCGCGACGGTTCTCGTCCTGCTGACGCTGGCGCTGTTCGCCGAGGGAGTTCGCCTCAGCGGCGCCTTTGTCTACGTGATCGACGGCCCCTACATCCACATGTCGATGGCCCGGAACCTGGCGCTCCACGGCACCTGGGGCGTGGCGCCGGGCGGCTTCGAAAGCCCGCCGCGCCTCGTCGCCGCTCTGGGTTCTGCTGCTGGCCGCGATCGACGGCATCGCGGGGTCAGCGCGATCAGCACGCCGCTGGTCCTCAACCTGATCTCGCTTGGTCGCGGTGGTGCTCCTGCTCGACCGGGATGCTGCGCGACTTCGTCGCGAAGCCCATCGTGCGCGGACTGGTGGTGCTGGCGATCGGGCTCGCCATCCCGCTCCCCACCATGGTGGCGAGATCGGCATGGAGACAACGCTCCACATCGCGCTGATCCTGTGGCTGGTGCTCGCGGTCGCCGGGCCCTGGTCTCGAAGGACAGGCCGGGGACGCCGGCCGTGGTCGCGATCAGGGCGCCAGCCCTGTTGTGCGAGCTGGCCTGATTCGAAAGCGTCTTCGCGGCCGGCCCCCTGGCGTGGATCGCACTCAGGCGAGGGCGGCCGCGGCTGGCGGCGGCACTCAGGGGCCGGGACCGCCCCGCTCGCGATCGCCGGCTACGCGGCGTTCTCGCCGCCGCGCGGCGGCATCGCTGGCTTCCCAGCCCGGTGCTGATCAAGACCGAGTGGAGCCAGCTCTCGCGGGTCGGCGTGGCTGCGCTTCCTGCTGCACATTCCCGACCAGCTGCTGGTGCATCGGTACTCCCACATGACCGGGCCGCCGGCAGGCGGCGGGCTGGCTGTGGCTGCTGCGCGTCGGGTCGGACCGCGGCGCAGGAGGTGCCGCGCCTGTGGCTCGGCGTTCCTGCCCGCGGCACTCGCCCACATCCAGTTCGCCGCCCTCGGCTGGGCGTTCCGCTACGAGTCTGGTCTCATGGCGCTTCGGGCTTGCAGCCGCGATCGACCGCCGGCGTCTCCGCGCGCGCCGCTCTACGGCTGGCCTCCACACCACCGGCTCACGGCTGGGTCAAAGCAGCTCGCCGGCCGCGGTGCTCTCACCGTCCGCCCGCGCGCTGGCGGCGCTGCTCGTCCCTGCTGGTGGCGTGGCCGGTCATGAGCCGGGCCGCAGCGCGCCGCGTCGCATCCCGGTCGCGATGCGGAACATGTACGAGGACCACCTGATGGCGCACTTCGTCCGCGGTCCTTCACGGGCCACGTGGTCGCGGTCAAACGGCGATCAGGCGGTGGATTTTACGCCGGCGCTGGATCAGGACCTGTCGAGCTCGCCATTACTGCCGGTCGGCCGAGCGCGGAGTGCGCGGGCAATGCGACACGGACTACCTGGAGCGCTTCTGTACCAGAGCGCGGGGTCGAGGTGGCGGTGGTCAACACCTCCTTCTTCACCGGGCGCACGCGGCTGCCCGGCTCCTGGCAGCCGATCATGCAGTGGAAGCTGCCCGAGAGCAGATCAGCGTGGGCGACACGGTCGTCTACATCCCTCGCCGTGCTGCCCGATTCGATCGCTGCCGTGCGCTCGGCAGCGCGCCAGGCGCGTTGCTGCTCCGCCGCCGCAGCTGCGCGTCGGTGGCTGGGTGGCTTTGCGCTCGGCGGCCCTTCCCAGCAGCCGCGCCGTTGCCGCCCAGGATGGCGGTGCGCTGCTCGGGCGTGACCGCGAGCGCCTCGAGACTCTGCTTCATGCGCGGGATGCTGCCGATCTGGTGCGGATAGTCGCTGCCGGCGAGCACGTGGTCGGCGCCGGCGAAGGCGACCGCCAGCGCGAGCGCTCCGGGATCGAAGTTGACCGTGTCGTAGTAGAAGCGCTTGAGGTATTCGCTCGGCGGTCGCGTCGATGTGCGTCCGGCACTCCGCGAACGCCTCGAACCCGCGGTCGAGACGCTCGGCCAGGTACGGGAATCGTCCCGCCGAGGTGCGACAGCACCCAGCGAATGCGGGGTACCGCTCGGCGACGCCGCTGAACACCAGCTTCGCGGCCGCGAGCGTGGTGTCGAACAGGAAGCCGGTGAGCGGCATCAGCCAGTACTCGGTCATCGCCTCGACCCCGACCGGGCTGGTCGGATGGATGTGCAGGATCGCGCCCAGCGCGTCGGCGGTCTCGTAGAGCGGCGCGTAGCGCGGATCGCTCAGCGCGACGCCGTTGACGTTGCTGAACAGCATCGCGCCGGGGAGCCCGAGGTCGCGCATCGCGCGCTCCAGCTCGGTCGCCGACGCCTTCCGTCCGCGAGCGGCAAGCGTGGCGAGGGCCGCGAACCGGGGCCGCGCTCGCGCACGACCGTCGGCGAATGCGTCGTTCACGAGCCGCGCCAGACGCACCGCGTCGTCCGCCGACTCGACGTGGACTCCGGGCGTGGTCAGGGTGATGACCTGCGTGTCGACGCCCTCGCGCTCGATCACCGTCCTGCCGGTAGGCGATGTCGCGATGCCCGCGCACCGCGATGTTGTAGTCGCCGGGGTAGTGCAGGAGCGGGTTGCCCTCGGCGTCCGTGGTCACCCGGACGCGCGGGGCGCCGCGGGTGATCGCGTCGAGGTACGCGGGCGGATAGTAATGATTGTGAACGTCGATGATCGGCATCGCGTGGTCGCAGGACACTGCGGGGGTAAGACGCAGGCCGCAGGTGACCCTTTCACGCTGCGCACGCCGCAAGTACCGTCACCGTGCTGGGATGCGCGCGTGAAGCTCGACGGAAGGTCGCGATCGCGACGAGCCGGCGGCGGCCGCGGGCATGGGGCGGGCGATGCGCGCAGCCGGCGTCGCGGCGGAAGGCGCGGCGGTCTCGATCTACTCGCCGGGACCGCGAGCGTTCCGCGACCTCGACGCGACGGCGGCCGGAAGATCGCCGCGGGCGGCGGGCGGGCGGTCGCTGGCGACGGTCGCCGCCGACGTCGCGCGGACTGAAGGCGGCAGGTGGCGGCGCATGGTCGAGAAGCGAGCGGTCCGCGAGCTTCTGGCCGGCCTCGACATCCTGGTGAACAACGCCGGCATCGCCGGTCCCACCGCGCACGGTCGCCGACGCGCCGGGCTGGCGAGTGGGCGCGCCGCGCTGGCCGTCAGCCTGACCGGCGCGTTCCTGTGCGCGCGCTACGCGATCCCGTTCACCTGGTCGCGCGCGCGGAGGCGGACGGATCATCAACATCGGCTCGGTCGCCGGGACGATCGGCTACGCGCTGCGCAGCGCCTGCCTTTGCAGCCTCAGAGTGGGGGCATGAGGTCGGTCTTACCACCCGCTCGCTGGCTTGCTCGAAGCTCGGGCCCGAAGGACATCACGGTCGGCGCGATCGCGCCGGGCTCGACTACGGGCCGGCAAGCGGCTCAAGGCGAACGTGAGTCCACGCGACCAGCGCCGCGGCGCTGGGGCGCACGGCGGAGGAGGTCGAGCAGCGAGTTCTTCCTCGAGCCAGAACGCGCTCCGGCGCATGTGGTCGAGCCGGAGGGAGATCGCTCGGCGACGGCGGTGTTCCTCCCCGTGCGGCGAGGGCGCGGAACATCACCGGCGAAACGATCACGGTTTCGCGCGGGCTTCCGCCTTTAGTCTCTCCTGATGTCCCGGCCCCCGCGCGGGTCGCGGAATTTACCGAGACTCCTCGGCGCTCCCTCGCCCCACAGATAGCGATCGAACCACTCGAGGTTGTCACGCAGCGCCGCCCGTGATCTGCTTCGGACGCGTTGATCGAGTGCCCGAAGCCCTTGTAGACGGCGAGCCGCGTCGGCACCCCGACGTCCTGCAGCCCGCTGGTGCAGCTCGTAGGCGTTCGGGCGTCGGCACGCGCGCGTCGTCCGCCGCCGTGCTGGATCAGCGTCGGCGCAGTGCGCACTTCCATGCACGGTAGGTGATCGGCGACGTCTCGGCGTAGATCTCCGGATCGTCCCACGGCGTCGCCTTCAGGTACTGGCGCGTGAACGGCGTGATGTCGGTGTTGACGTAGTAGGTCATCCAGTCGGAGATGCCGGCGCCCACCGAGATGGCGCGTGAAGCGCTGCGGCCTCGTGCGTGGCGAGGAACGCCGAGATGTAGCCGCCCTGGCTCCAGCCCATGACGCCGACACGCGTCGCGGTCGGCGAGGCCCGGCGCGACGAGCGACTCGATGCCGCGACACCACGTCCCACGCGTCGCCGACGCCGAGGTTGCGCACGTTGAGCGCGCGGAACGCCGCGCCGTAGCCGGCGCTGCCGCGATAGTTGGGCTCGAGCACGAGCGCGCCCTTCGCGAGCCAGTGCTCGATCGGATAGACGTACGTGGCTGCGAACGGCGTCGGGCGCGAGACGCCGGTCGGGCCGCCGTGGATGACGATCAGCAGCGGACGGCGCGTGCCCGCCTTCGCAGCCCGGCGGCTTGTGCAGCACGCCCTCGATCCTCGGTACCGTCGCAGAGCTGGTCCGGCGGACGACCTCCGAGCGCCCGAGCCGCCCGGCCGTGGCTGGCGGCCCGGGCTCGGTCGAGGCGCCTGGGGCGCCATCGTCGCCTGCCCGACGGGCGCGGGCCGCAGCATATCTCGGGATGAGTGGCCAGCCGGAATCGCTGCCCACGAACGCCACGCTGCGTGGTAGGCGGCGTCGAAGCTGAACCCGCCACCGCGAACGATGCGTCGCCGACGAGGGCCGGGCCACTGCGGCTGTGACCGCGCCGGTCGATGGATTCACCCAGGTGGGGCGGCAGCTCGCGGTGCGCCGGCGAGGCCGAACAGTAGATGCCGTCCGGGGCCCCAGTCGACGAGGCCGCGGTCACTCGTCGAAGCCGCCGGTGAGCGAGGGTCGATCGGCGCCGCCCCGGACGGCACCTCCGCCACCCTGCGTGTTGGCGTAGTAGTACCAGCGCTCGCCCATCGTGGTCTCGAGCGCCCGATGTGCGGTGCCGTCGGGCGACCAGACCGGGTTGGCATCGAGGGCTATCCGGCGGTGCGTGACCAGGCGCGCCGCCGTCGCCGTCGGCGACCGCGACCACCGAGATAGTCGGCGGTGCATGCCGGCGCCCAGCGCCGGGATTGATCTGATGATCGAAGGCGATGTGTGCGTTGTCGGGCGACCAGTCAGAAGGCTCCGAGCTACCGGACGTCTGCCCTTGGTGAAGCCGGCGTGAGGATTTCGATGCGACGTCGATCACCGGGTGGCTTCATGCGGTGGTCTGCGCACCCGCTCGGCAGATCACCGTCCTGCTGTCGCGCTCCTTCTCGGCCTTGGTGAGCGGGTCCTTCGCCACGTAGGCGATGCTGGCGCACATCGGGCGACCAGGCAAACGACGACACGCCCTCGTCGGCCGAGAGTGAGCTGCTCGGCGTCACCGCCGCTCATGTCGAGCACGAACGCACGGCGCTTGTCGGTGCGCTCGGAGCCGAACGCGAGCTTTCGCCCGTCCGGCGACCAGGCGGGGCGCGTTGCTGCTCTTCTTCCCCTGGGTGATCGGGCGCGGCTCGCCGCCACGGGTGTCGGCGAGCCAGATCTGGTGACGAACGTTCGCGACCCAGTCGGTGTCGCGCACGGTGTAGGCCACGCGGCTGCCGTCGGGGGACAGCGCCGGCGAGCCGACGCGCTCGGCGAGACGATCTGATCAGCGTCGCCAGGTGATGCTGTTCGCGGGCGGCGCGCTCTTGGCCGAGACGCCGCCAGTCCGGCGCTGCCGCCACCGGCGTGATGGCGGCGCGGGTGCAGCTCCGGCGCCGGCTCCGGTGCCCAGCACAGCCAGCGTGGCCAGGCTGATCAGATCCTCGCCGGCGCGCGCATCATGAGGTGCCCCGACAGCCTTGCGCAGGCGCGTTTCAGGCGCGCCTTCAGGCGCCGGCCGCTCGTCGTCGAGGATGCTGCAGTAGACCGTGTCGCCTCACCCGGCCCGTCTGGGTGACCATGTGCTTGCGCATGGTGCCCTCCTCCTTGGCGGCCCAGGCGCGCGATCGCGGCGCGCGACCGCCTGGTTCGAGCGCGTCGGTCTTGAGCTCGACCGGATGCAGCCCCAGGTCTCGAACGCGTGCGTCAGCATCAGCAGCTTGGCCTCGGTGTTGACGCGCGGTGCGCCGCCAGGCGGCGTCCGAGCCACGTCCAGCCGATCTCGGCGCGGCGATTGAGCGGCTCGATGTTGCCGAAGCGCGTGCTGCCGACCGGCGCGCGTCGCGCCTTCGCGGGCGATCGTGGCGAACGGCAGCGCGCGCCCGCCGCCTGCTCGGCGCAGCGCGTGCTCCATGTAGGCGGCGAGGTCCTCGGGCTGTGCGGATCGTCGGTCGCGGTCCAGCGCCACAGCTCGTCGGTCCTTCGCGATCTCCCACAGTGCCGCGTGGTGAGCCATGGCGAGCGGCTCGAGGCGCACGAACCGGCCCCTCGAGCGTCACGGGGCGAACCGTCCATCGGGGTCGCGGGGTACCGGTCATCAGCGGGTCCTCCGGCGTCTTGGGGCGTTCGATGCGGGCCGGTTCGCGTTCCGCGCGCACGCGTGTCGACTGTCCGGGCGCGGGCGGCTCCGCGGACCTCGTACATTCAGTAGCCCGTGCGGCGCGCTGCGCACGGTGAGCTGGAACGGGTCCGGACGCGCGTAGTGGCCGGCCGCGTCAGAGCATCCAGCGCGACCGGCATACTGGCCGGGATCGATCTCGGCGGTGACGATCCCGTGACGGGCGTGCGAGCGGACCCGCGATGACCGACCCCATCCGGGTTCGACCACCGCGCTGTCGCCGACGTTGATCCATTCGCGGTCCGGCGGGTAGATGGCGCTTGAACGCGAGACGGTCCGGGCACATCCGTCGCGATGCGGCGACATGCAGGCATTGAGGAACGTACACGCGCCCCTCGCGGCGCGATGGCGCATGGTCGGCGAGCCACGGCTCGCCACGGTCCCAGGTGGCCGCCACGTAGATGCAGCTGGGCGCCACCCGCGTAGATGCCGCGTAGCGGGTGAGCGGCATGTAGTTCTCCCGGCAGATCGACGCCGCACAGCCGCCCGAGCGGGCGTCTCGTGCACGCGCCAGCGTGCTGCCGTCGCCCATCGCCCACACCAGGCGCTCGACAGCCGGTCGGGACCAGCTTGCGGTGCCGGGCGTAGAGCCGGCCCCGGGCGTCGTAGAACAGCAGCGTGTTGTAGAGGCTGGCCGCCGCTCGCCTCGGCGTTCACCTCGTTCGACGCCGATCACGGCACCTGGACGCCGGCCGCCTGCCGCGCGCTTCGCCCAGCCGCGCGGTCTCCGGGCCGGGCACGGTGAGGCTGTTGGCCACCAGCTCGGCGCATAGAGCTCGTCGCCAGCGCCTCTCGCGGCCGGCGAGCACCACACCCAGTCGGGATAGGCGGGCACGAACGCCTCCGGGAAATGCGACCAGCTGTCGCCCCGTCGTGCGCGGCTTCGCGCGATCAACCGGCACGCCTTGTCGACCGTGGCCGTGCGCGGTCGAGGAACACCGGTGCGTGCTGGACGACGGCGCACGCGGAACGGGCGATGGCGGACACGGGCGCGCTGCAAGCCGGCGCCGGCTCCCGCGCCGGCTTCGGCGCTGCGGCGCGGAACACTGAACTCGCCCTTTTTTCGACCCCGACCTCGATGGTCTGGCCGGGCTTGAACTCGCCCGCCAGCAGCTTCATCGCCAGCCCGGATTCTGCAGCCGGCGCGCTGAATGGTGCGCGAGCGGGCGAGCGCCGAAAGATGCGATTCGTAGCCACAGCAATACGTA
>ERZ1370068.921-contig-10842_pt1 | contig 31213 bp, 35 predicted proteins | sample MGYA00561227_ERZ1370068 | MGnify/ENA primary metagenome ERZ1370068 (study PRJEB38410, sample SAMEA6850437) | metagenome | study: Metagenomic assessment of the ecological functions of the soil: analysis of the soil microbiota associated with the...
CCAGTTGCCATTACGCATTGCCCCGAACGCCTACATGAACGTCGTCGGCACGCTGATTCACGTGCCGATGACGCGCGGCCGATCGCTATCTGTGGACGCTGCCGATGTTCCACGCCAACGGCTGGACGTTCACGTGGACCGTCACCGCGGTCGGCGGCGCGCACGTCTGCCTGCGCGAAGGTCGACCCGGCGCGATCTTCGACCTCATCGCGCGCGAGGCGCATCACGATGCTGTGCGCGGCGCCCGACCGTGCTGATCCGCGCTCGCGAACGCGCCCGGCGGCGTGCGCGCAGGCGCGCTCGCCGAGGGGCGTTCGCGTGCTCACGGCCGGCGCGCCGCCGGCCGCCGCGACGATCCAGCGCGTGGAGCGGCGAGCTCGGCTGGGCGCTGACCCAGGTCGTACGGCCTCACCGAGACCGCGCCCTTCATCACGGTCTGCGAGCCGCGGCCCGAGCACGCGGCGCTGTCGCGCCGACGAGCGCGCCGCGATCAAGGCGCGCCAGGGCGTCGAGCTGATCACCTCGGGCGAGCTGCGCGTGGTCGACGAGGACGGCCGCGAGGTCCCGCACGACGGCCCGACGACTCGGCGAGATCGTCGTGCGCGGCAACGTCGTCATGGAGGGCTACTACAACGATCCGGAGGCGACGGCGCAGGCGTTCGCGCGGCGGCTGGTTCCACACCGGCGACGCCGCGGTCGTGCACCCCGACGGCTACGTCGAGATCCGCGACCGGTTCAAGGACGTGATCATCAGCGGCGGCGAGAACATCTCGTCGGTCGAAGTGGAAGGCGTGCTGCTGCGCCATCCCGCCGGTGCAGGAGGTCGGCGGTCGTCGGCGTGCCGGACGCGAAGTGGGGCGAGAGCGCCGCACGCCTTCGTCGTGCTCGCGGCCGGCGCCGTCGCGCCGACCGAGGAGCGTCCGCGCAGTTCGCGCGCGACCGCGCTGGCGCACTTCAAGGCGCCGCACGCGGTGACGTTCGTCGCGGAGCTGCCGAAGACCGCGACGGGCAAGATCCAGAAATACGCGCTGCGAAGAGCCGGCCGGCGATCGCGCCAGGCTGACCGGCTGGGACGGCACTCGCCCCGCCCACTTGACCGCGTTGGCCAGCAGCGTCTTGAACGCCGGGTGATGCACGCACAGCAGGGCTGGCATCAACGACACCTGACGCCGTCGACCAAGGCGCCACAAGATCCTCTTGACCTCTCGTCGCGTCAGGCCGCACACTCTCGTGCGTGACTCGATCGCGCACGTTTCAGGTCAAGGACGTGGCTCGAACTTGGCCGGCGTTTCCGTCCGCACGCTGCATCACTACGATTCCATCGGGCTTCTGGTGCCAGAGGATCAGGACCGCGGCCGGTTACCGCTGTATACACCGACGGCTGACCTGCTTCGGCTGCAGAATCCTCATCGGCCGGGAGCTCGGTCTGTCGCTCGAAGAGATCCGGCGATCGCTGGATGATCCTCGCTTCGACCGGATGACCGCCGTTGCTCGACCAACGGGAACGCTTGAGCGAGCGCGCGCGGCAGGCCGCGGCCATGATCCGCGCCATCGATGCGGCGTTGGCGCGGCCTTCGACGGCGATCGCAAGAGAAGGAGATGAAAATGGAGGACCTGTTCCAGGGTTTCAACGCCTCTCGAGTACGACGACGAAGCGCGGCGTCGGTGGGGCACGTCGGACGCGTTCGTCGAGATCGAAAAGCGGACCAGGCGCTACACGCCTGATGACTGGAAGGCCCCAAGGCCGAACGACGGCAGCGGTCTTTACGGCGATGCGTACTGCAGGCCCTGAAGGCTGGCAAGACGCCTCGGACGCGGCCGTGATGGACATCGCCGAGCGACACCGAATGTCCGTATCGACCGCTGGTTCTACCCGTGCAGCCACGCGATGCATTGCGGGCTCGCCTCGAGTGCGAAAGCGATGACCGGTTCAGGCAGACCATCGACAGGCATGGAGAAGGCCTGACGTCGTTTCTCGCTGAGGCAATTCGACGCCAACGCAGCACGCCATCAGGACTGAAGTTGGGTGTTTTGCACGCAGGTTCCGCGGGCCTGCTGAGGTTTCCGTGATCGAAGAATCCAGCAGCGCGCACGTTTCAGGCGGATTGATGACCGCTTCCGCTTGACGACCGACTGACCCACACAGTCGCCAGTTCTCCAGTCAACGAGTCGTCGGACAGACGCTAACATCAACGACTTTCGGAGCGACGCTGCGCCGAATATACCGCGCTGGCAATAGACAGCCTTAGTCATCTAGGAGGTCAAAATGATCTGATGACACTGGCGCCCTCACGCCCACGCTGATCCTGCTTACGCTGCTCTGGCGTACTCGGCCCTGGCCTCACGGACGCACGAGGTCAACCGAAAGCGTGTGGCTCCGAGATCCGATCTATCGACCTCAATCAGACAACGCCCGCTACTACGAATGCGGTCAGCGTTTCGGTCATTTTCGTTCATGGCGCATTCGGTGATCTCCAGACGTTTCGCCAACAGGTAGAGGCGTTCGCGACGAGCTTCAGGGTCATCGTCTACAGCCGGCGTTTCGGCCCAACGCCCGCCACGAGAGACGGACCGCAATCCTCAGCACCCAGGCTGCAGATCTGCGAGCGCTGATCACCGAGCTGAAAAGCGACGCCCGCGCATTCGTGGGAGTCAAAGTGAGGCGCGCGATCTGCTCGCGCTGGCAGGACCGACCTGAGCCTGTCGTAGCCTTGTCCCCGGCGAACCTCCCATTTGGCCGCTCCTCTCCGGCACGTCGGTGGCAGAAAGCATGCGCCAGTCCTTGACCGCACGAGCAGAGGCAACACGTAAGGCATTCGAGAGTAAATTCCTTCGAGGACGGCTTTCGGAGGTTCGTGGATACCATCTGGGTCAGACTGGCAAGTGTTTCGATAGCCTCCTGGAAGCCCAACGGAAAGAGCTGGTGAGTTACGTAAGCGCCGATAGTGCGATCGGAGTTCATGACCGACCCGTCCGGCTCTCCTGCCTCCTCTCGACTGCGGGAAGCTGGCCAAGTTAATCCGCTGACGCTCTTTGGTGACGGCGAGCGAAAGTGCAGCGATGTTCTGCTCGTGACGGCCGAACTCGAACGCTGCCTGGAGGGTGAACGTCAGGTGATAAGCCCTGACGCAGGCATGGAATGCTTGGGCAGAATGCGGCCTCTTCAACCAGGCGGTAATGGCCTTCCTGCAGCGACGCTAGCTTGGCGGCAGCAGTCGACCGTCACACTAGCATCGACACCCTTTGGTTCATGTGAGCGATGCGGGCAACTCCGCAGCGGTCGGATTCCTGGATGCGGGCCGGTTCGCCATCCGGTTCTAACTCGCATGAATCTGGTGCACCGAATACGTCCTGTGTAACGCCGCAATGTTTACCGATTCGAGTCCAGCTCCCGGCAGCTCGTCCGAGCGGCGATGCTCGAACACTACGAAACCCGCGTGAAGTTGTCGGTTCTGGTCCCTCGCTCGGGCGCGCAATCTACCGGCGGCCCTACGCCGAGCTGTCTCACAAAACGCCAAAAGAGCCGTGAGCTGAACGATTCTCTTTGAGCGCCGTTTGCGCGCTGGCTGAAATCACTCGCTCGATCGTTACGGCACTCGCCCCGCCCACTTCACCGCGTTGACCAGCAGCGTCTTGAACGCCTGATAGGTCATGGACCGCTCATCGTGGCCGAGCGTGATCCCGACGATGCGCGCGGTGGCGTGGCTGGTGATCCAGACAGCGGGGTGCGGCTGCTATGAACCGCACGCTCGGCGAGGTCTCCGCCAGCACCTCGATTGACGCCGTGCCGGCCGGAATCTTGTCCGCTTCCGCGTTCATGTAGTAGAGCTCGTCCTCGACCTCGAACGACGCCGGCACGCCCTTCATGACCGGATGGTCCGGCTTCACGGCATTGACCGAGAACTTCGGCGATGCGGTCGTGACCGCGGGCGCCGCCGCCGACGATGGCCGCGTTCAGCTCCGGCCATTGCGCGAACCCGTACCACGTGCCGGGGTGCAGCATGACGAGACCCTTGCCTGCCGCGGCGAAATCGAAGAGCGCCTTGCGATAGGCCGGCGTGTCGAAGAACTGGCGATTGACGCTGATGACGGCGACGTCAGCCTTCCCGATCTCCGCGGCCGCCTGGTCGCGATCTTCGGTGTAGTTCACGCTGAATCCGGCGGCCGCGAGCGTCGCGCTGTCGGTCCCGCCGAAGAACCTGCCGAAGTCGTGCGAGCTGCCGCCGCCGATGATGAGCACCTTCGTCTTGCCCGCGGCCCAGACGATCGGGCTTGGTCTCGGGCAGCGGCGCATCCCGCGCCGCCCTCCTTCGGGCGTCGCGCCGCTGCCGCCGGCGCTGCGGCCGGCGACTGCGGCCGGCTCGGCGCCGGCGGTGATGGCGACGGTGGCCGGGACGATGTCGGAGTCGAAGCTCTCAGCACGATCTTCGAGAGCGCCCCCTTCTTTTCGAGGTTCAACGCGAGAATAGCGCAGCTGCCCGGCGGACGAAGTCGCCGGCGTCGGTGCTGAGCGGCACGTCCGCCCGGACGAAGGTGTCGGCGAAGTGCTCACCGGTTCTTGAGCACGTGCTCCTCAGCTCGTGCCGTCGGCAAAGGACGAGCGACCTTCATCGCTGGCGGTGCCGCGCGTCGTCTCGCCGCCCGGTCGTGGCCGGGCCCAGCCGCCGACGCCGCCGAGAACATGCAGGCTTGCCGCCGTGACCGTCGTCGGGATTTCGACCCGCTGCGGGAAATCGTCCGAGAGATTCCGCGGCCGGGCCCGCCCTTCAGCGCGATCAGGTTTGCGCCGCTCGCGGACCTCGCCGGGTCCATCACGAAGAACGGCACGCCGGCCACGGACACGTCCCCGAACCTGTGCAGCGTCACCGTCTCGTCGCGTTCATCCTCGCGGCGGAACCCGCGGCGGCTGTCCGCCGTGCAGGCCCGCGCGCAGATCGACGACGCGGAACTTCTGGTCGTTCCATCGCCGGCGAGGAACGTGAGGATGTCGCGCAGCACTCCGGCGCCCGAGCGCTTCGAACCCTTCGGGCATGAGCGAGCGGCGCGTGTTCTCGCGCGTCGTGATGTCTTCCTTCTTGATCTCCACGTCGCCGGCGCAGTCCGCGCAGCGTGAGGCTGGCGGCGTTCTCGCTCGCGATCACGCCGACGAGCGTGTCGCCCTTCGCGTCGTGATGTTCCACTGCCAGAAGCTCGGGTCCACCTCGCGGTTCGGATCGATGATGTGCGCCAGCAGCTCGGCGCGGCGTGTGCGCCGATGCCGTTCAGCGGCGGACCGACGTTCGCTCTTGCCGAGGTCGCCCAGCTTGTGGCAGCTCGAGCAGCGCGCCGATGAACAGCGCCTGGCCCTTCGCGCCGTCGCCCGGCTTCTCGACCTCCGGCAGCAGCGCCGCGATGATGTCGCTCTTCGCCCTGGCGGCCGGTGACAGCGCGTCGAGGAGCGCGGCGGCCTTCAGCGCGACCTGGCGGTTCGGATGGGTGCGCAGCCGCGCCACGTTGGCGGGGCCGAGGTTCGCCGGCGTGACCGTCCCGTCCTTCGATCGCGGCGAGCAGCGCGAGCGAGGAATCCGGACGCTTCAGGAGCTGATCGAACAGCGGCGTCGAGTTCGTGCGCGCCAGCGCCGCGATGATCACGGCATCGACATCCGCTGCCCGCGCAGTGCTCGCCGAGCGCGGCGATCAAGCGGCCTTTGAGCGGCGCCGGCACCGCCGGGTCGGACAGCATCGGCGCGATCGCGGAGAGCGCCTGCGCCCGGCGTGCCGGGAACCGCAAGCAGGCGCGGCGGCGCTGTCGACCCGGCGGTCGTCGCTCGTCGCGGCGTCAGCCAAGGTCCGCGCAGCATCGAGCGCAGCGTGGCTTGTCGGCCTTCGCGCGCAACGCGCCCGCCTTGTCCCACTTCGCCACGATCGGCAAGCGCCGCGGCCCTCGTCGTCGGATCGTCGAGCAGCGTCTGCAGGGCCTGCGTCGTCTCGGCGTTCGAGAGCAATCGCGCCGCCTTCCATCCGGGCAACGGCGCGCACGACGCTGGTCTTGAGCGCGACAGCGTCCGGTCCCGCCGCCGGCGGCCGCGACGCAGCAGGCCCGCTGGCATGCATCGGCAACGCCGCGGGCAGGACGGCGACGACGAAGTCGGTCAACGCCTGCGGACGGCTGTAGGCCAGCGCCTCGGCCACGTAGGACGAGCGCCTGCTCGGTCGCCGCGGCCACGAGCGCCGATCGTCGTCCAGTTGTCCGGTCGCGGCCGCGAAGCGAGTCGAGCACGGTCTTGCGCTGCGCGGCCGTCGTCGCGGCGCGCGCCTGCTCGTAGATCTCGAGCGCCTTGCTGCCCCATCGGCTTCTTGATCTGCGCGAGGCGCGGGTCCGACGCGTGAGTTCTCCTGCGCCAGCCGCCACGCCGTCTGCTTGACGTGCGCGTTCGGGCTCGTCTGCATCACCCGAATCAGCCCGGCGAGGTCCGCGCGATTCAAGCACCGGCACGTCGAGCTTCGCCGCCTGCTTGTGCTGCACGCGCCAGATGCGGCCGAAGTAGTGATCGCGATCCGGGCGGACGGCGGCGTTCGCCGGACCGTGCAGCGGCCCGCGCGTGTCGTTGTGGATCGACGGCCTGGTTGTAGAAATCGACGACGTAGAGGGCGCCATCGGGGCCGACGCGCGTCTCGATCGGCCGGAACCAGAGATCGCTGCTTCTGATGAACTCCGTCTGCTCGCGGCCCGATCTCCTTCTGCGTGGTGTAGCTCACGCCCGTCGGGCTTCACGAACTGCTGGTGCACGATGTTCAGCGTCGGCTCGCCGGTGAAGTAGGCGTAGCGCCACTTGTCGGGCCACGCGCCGCCGTCGTAGATCGCGCAGCCGGCCGCGGCGGTGAACTGGCCGACCTGGTCGATCTGCACGTAGGCCTGCTCGGGCCACGTCATCAGCGGGTAGGTGTTCTGTCCCGGTGATCATGCCCTTGCACGACGTGGTGCCGGGAAGCCGGCCCTTCGCGAGCACGCTCTCGGGCAGCACCGTGTGGAAGAACACCGTGCCGCTCGTGGGCTGGGTCCAGAACACCTGACCGTCCCAGGTGATGTCGAGCCCCCACGTGTTGCCGCCGCGGCTGCTGAACTGCTCGAACGCGCTGCCGTCCGGCTTGAAGCGCACGACGCCGCTGCCGTCGCGGCCGAAGTTCTTCGTGCCGTCCGGCGAGGTCACCGTCCCGGTGCTGTATCCGTGCGTGGCGTAGATCCAGCCGTCGAGTCCCCAGCGAAGATTGTTGATGACGGCGTGCGTGTCGGCGGTGCCGAGGCCGGTGTAGAGCTTCGTGCGCTTGTCGGCGATCTCGTCGCCGTTCGTGTCCTCGAGATACCAGATGTCAGGCGAGGTCGCCGCGATGACGCCCGTGCGGTAGAACACGAAGCCGGTGACGAGCTCGAGCTTGTCGGCGAACACGTGCTTGCGATCCATCACGCCGTCGCCGTTCGTGTCCGAGAGGATGGAAATGGTGTCCTCCGGATCGCGGTCCTGCCGCCGGCGGAGCGATCCGCTCGTCCTTCCACGGTTCCGTGTTCGGCAGCTTGCGGCCGTTGGGATACTCGGGCGTTTCCGAGACCCACAGCCGGCCGCGCTCGTCCCAGTCGATGTTCATCGCCTTGCTGATGAGCGGCTCGGCCGCGACGAGCGTCAGGTCGAACTCCGGGTGCACCTCGATCTTCGCGGCGGCTTTGGCGGGATGCGGTCGGTCCGCCCTCGACGTAGCGCAGGGCGTCGCCGAGCTCGTCGTTCTTGCAGGAGCTCGTCGACGTTCGCGCGCTTGCCGGCCCACGCGATGCCGCGCAGGAGAATCGCGCGGTAGTTCGGGCGATTGAAGTTCTCGTAGAGATGTCCGGGGATCGACACGAACGCGCGATACGGCGTGCGGCCGCCGTCAACGGTGCGCTCGTAGGTCCACATCTGCGGCTGCATGTCGTAGATGCTCACGCGCTTGCCGCCGCCGGTGAGCTCGTCGGCGCGCTTCTGAGCGCTGGCGTTGCGCGCGCCGACGGCTTCGGCGTGTAGGCGCGCCGCGAGGATCGCGGGCCTCGGGCAGGATGTCCATGTCGTAGTAGATCTCGTCGTCCATCGCCCAGTTCGACGCGTCCTTCGTGATCGGGCTGTCGCGGTCGGTGAAGTAGAGCTGCATCGGGCCTTCGAGCCACTTGGTCGTGCCGTTGCGCCACGAGCCGCCGACGATGCCCTTGAACCAGTCCGGATCGTGCGAGACCGGCACCGGCGTGAATGACGACGAGCCCGCCGCCGCGCGCGAGAAAGTCGTTCAGGTTCCTGCGATCCGCCGGATCGGTGATGTTGCCCGCTTCCTGCTTGTGGAGGATGAGGACGTCGGTCTCGTCGAGCTGAGCCTTGGTGGGGAACGCGTCCGCACCGGTCGCCCTCGCGCCGCGCTCGTTGAGCAGCGGCACCCATTCCTTGAGGAACCGCGGATAGTCGTGCGCGCCCGGGCCGTGCGACTTCGGCCCTGACCGGATGAACACACGCAACGGGGCTCATCCACGGCGGCGGTGGTCGAAGCTGGTGAGCGCCGTGATCAGGAGCGCGGCGAGGAGGCAGGAAGAGGTTCTCATGGCAGCTCGGCGACTATAGTCGAGGGTTTCCTCGGTCAAACTGACATCGGTAGCTGACGCGAGCATGCCAGCTGATGCCGTCCGTCTTCCTCTCTTCGCCACGCTCGACACGAAGGGCCGCGAGGCCGACTTCGTTCGCGCTCTGCTCACTGTCGTGGGGCGTCGCCGTGACGCTCGTCGATGTCGGCGCGCTCGGCACGCCCGCCGTCCCGGCCGACGTGTCCCGCGAGCGCGATCTTCGAGCTCGCGGAGACGACGCTCGACGCGGTGCGGAAGAAGCGCCGACCGCGGCGAGGCCGTGACGAAGGCCGCCGAAGGCGCGGCGAGGCTCGGCGCGCGAGGCGCACGCGCGGGGCGAGTGTCGGGCGTCCTTGGCCTGGGCGGATCGGCGGGAACGACCATCGCGCACGGCGGCGATGAGGGCGCTGCCGCTCGGCGTCCCGAAGGTCATGCTGAGCACGCTCGCCGTCGGGCATGGTGCGGCAGTTCGTCGGCGACAAAGACATCTTCATGCTCAACTCGGTCGTCGACATCGCTGGGCATCAACCGCGTGAGCCGGCAGGTGCTCTCGCAGGCCGCGCGGGCGATGGCGGGCCTCGTGACCTATCCCGCGACCGGACGCCGCAGCCGGACGACAAGCCGCTGGTGGCCGCGACGATGTTCGGCGTGACGACCGCGTGCGTCGAGCGCGCGCGAGAGACGCTGGAGCGCGCGGGCTGTGAGGTGCTGGTCTTCCACGCGACCGGCAATGGCGGACAGGCCATGGAGGCGCTCATTGGCGAAGGCCTCATCGCCGGCGTGCTGGACATCACGACCACCGAGCTCGCGGACGAGCACGTCGGCGGCTTCCTCAGCGCGGGTCCCGACCGTCTCACCGCGGCGGGCAAGGCGGGGATCCCGCAGGTCGTGTCCGACCGGCGCGCTCGACATGGTGAACTTCTACGCGCCGAGAGTCGGTCCCCGCCAGGTTCAAGGACCGTCTGTTCTACCACACACAACGCCAACGTCACGCTGATGCGGACCACGCCGGAAGAGAACGCGCGTATCGGCGCCGAGCATCGCGCAGAAGCTGTCGGCGGCGAAGGGGCCGGTCGCCATCCTGCTCCCCGGGCGCGGGGTGTCCGCGATCGACAAAGAGGGACAGCCGTTCGACGATCCCGTCGGCGCGCAAGGCGCTGCACGACGCGATCCGATTCGCGGCCGAGCAGTCTGAGCCGCCGCAACGACGCGGAGTTCGCCGACGCGGCGGCATCGAACGCTCCGGAGTCTGACGACGCAGGCTGACTGCATATCGAACGATCGCGGAGACTTCGCCGACGCGACTGCGGCCGGTCAGGAAGCTGGTCGGAGCTGACGGCCTGAAGGCTGCCGCATTACGAAGGACGAGCAGGAGACTCGTGAGCGTGGACAATTCCCGGCAGGGCATTCTGAAGCGGTTCCGCGCAGCAGATCGCGCGCGGCGAGCCGATCATCGGCGGCGGCGCCGGCACGGGCCTCTCCGCCGTGAGCGAGGAGGCGGGCGGCATCGACCTGCTGATCGTCTACAACTCCGGGCGCTACCGGATGGCCGGCCGCGGCAGCTCCGCGGGGCTCCTCGCGTACGGCAACGCCAACCAGATCGTCAAGGAGATGGCCTACGAGGTCCTCCCGGTCGTGAAGAAGACGCCGGTCCTCGCCGGCGTCAACGGGACCGATCCGTTCATCATCCCCAGACTCTTCCTCGAAGAGCTTCGGACGCTGGGCTTCGCGGGCATTCAGAACTTCCCGACCGTCGGGCTCTTCGATGGCGACATGCGCCAGGCCTTCGAGGAAACCGGCATGAGCTATCAGCTCGAGGTCGACATCATCCGGCTCGCCCGCGAGCTGGATCTGCTGACGACGCCCTACGTCTTCAACCCGTCGGAGGCCGAGCGCATGGCCGACGCGGGCGCCGACCTCATCGTCGCCCACATGGGCGTCACGACCGGAGGATCGATCGGCGCGAAGAGCTCGAAGACGCTGGACGACTGCGTCACGCGGATCCAGCGGATCGCGGACGCCGCGCGGGGCGTGAATCCGGAGGTCCTCGTCATCTGCCACGGCGGCCCGATCTCGGAGCCGCCCGACGCGGAATACATCATCACGAAGTGCCGCGGCGTCGACGGCTTCTACGGCGCGAGCTCGGTCGAGCGCCTTCCGGCCGAGCGCGCCATCGCGGAGCAGATCAGGAAGTTCAAGAGCATTCGACGGCCCGCCATCGCCGGGCGATGGGCACGCTCGACGCGAGGAGCAGCGACGCGATGAGTGCCGACCGACGCGATCAAGGCGCTCCGCTTCGTCACCGTCGGCGAAGGCGCGCGTGGAATTCGCGCCGTGGGGCAAGCACTGGTGGCTGTCACAACCGGGTCTGACGGACACGAAACAGCTGACGCTGGTGCGCGTCAGGATGCGGCCCGGCGCCGGTCACCAGTTCCACTACCATCCGGCGCGCGGAAGAGATCATCTACGTGCGTGGACGGCGTGGCCGAGCAGTGGGTGGATCGTGAGAAGCGCCGGCTCAAAGCGGGGAAATCGCGTTCATCCCGAAGGACGTGGTGCACGCGATTCACAATCCGTCGAAGAAGCCGATGACCTTCCTGGCGATCCTCTCGCCGGCGCCGGGCGAAGGGCCCGTTCCTCGTCGACTGCTACAACGACGAACCGTGGCGCAGCCTGCGCGAACCGCCTGGGTGCCGGGAAGTGGATCGGCGCACCCGGTAGTTCAGGCGAGCTGGTAACCCTTGTCCTCCGGTGTGCCAGAAGAGGACCGTCCCGGCGCCGAGCTCGCGCGCCCGGACCCTCGCGATGAGCCCGGCCATCGCCTTGCCGGTATACGTCGGGTCGAGGAACAACGCCTCGCGCCTGGCGCACAACTCGATCGCTTCCGTCGACTGCGGCGTCGGCACGCCGTAGCCGCCGCCCACGAAGCGGTCGTCGATCTCGATCGTCGCGTCCGCGCAGCGTGCCGGCGCCGGCAGCCGATCAACTCCTCGAGACCGGCGAGGATCCGCCGGACTTCGCCGCTAAGCGCGGCCGCCGGATCGTCGGCGCTGATGCCGAGCACTCGTGGTCGGCAGTCCGTGCAGGCGGCAGCCGGCGATGATGCCGGCCTGCGTGCCGCCGGACGAAGTCGAGAGGATGATCGCAGTCGGGCGCCGGGCCCTGCGCCAGCAGCTCCGTCGATCGCCAGGGCATACGCGGCGGCGCCGAGCGGCGTGGACGCGCCGAGCGGAATGACGAAGGGCGCCGTCCCTGCCGCGCGAAGCTCCGCGGCCGCCGCGTCCATCGCCGGGGCGCGCGCCTCGCGCGACCCGACGTAGCGCACGTCCGGCGCCCAGCAATCGATCGAGGAGCGCGTTCGCGGTCGGCTTCTCCGGCGGCGTGCCGTTCGCGACGAGCACGCACGCGAGCCCGAGACGGGCCGCGACCGACGCCGTGGCCCGCGCGTGGTTCGACTGGATCCCGCCGCACGTGATCAGCGTGTCGGCGCCCTCGGCGAGGGCCTGCGCCGCCACGAGCTGGAGCTTCCTGATCTTGTTGCCCCGAACCCGAACGGGATCGCATCGTCGCGCTTCACGAAGAATGGTCCGGCCTCGCAGCCGAGCGCGTCACGCAGGCGCGACAGATCGTCGACGGGCGTGGGGGCAGGCGCGAGCGGAAGCGCGGCAGGTCCTGGCGAGCCGCTCCAGCGCGGCGCGATCGGGACGCTCACAGAAACGCTAGTATAGAGAGGTTAACGGTCGAGAATCGTCATGAGTACTTGTCGAACAATTGAACAGCGGCCAGCCGGTGATCGCGGCCGAGCTGCGGCCGCCGCGCGCGGAGCTGGCGACCGCGGCGAGCATGGACGCGTGGATCGACACCTACCACGCCGTCCGCGGACTGACGCAGGGCCGGCACGTTCGTCTTCCTGACCGACAGCGCCGTCGGCATGAAGGAAGAAGACAACCTGCGGCATCTCGTCATCAATCTCGGCAGCGACGTCCCGCGCTCGCACGTCGTCCCGTTCCTGACCTGCAAGCACACGACCGGAATACTGCCTGCGCCTACGCGGATCGGGCGCGGCACAACGGGTTCGAGTCGCTGGTGATTCTCGGCGGCGACAAGCACGTCGGCCCGGCCGCGGTGCGTCGAGCACGCGTGGCAGCTGCGCGAGATGATCCGCGCGCGCGAGGCGGCGCTGGCGCTCGGCGGATGGGCCAATCCGCATGCCGAACGCCGCGGCGCAGGTGCAGCACCTGCTCGACGATCGCGTCACGGCGGAGTTCTACCTCACGCAGATCGTGTCGCACCACAGCCGGCCCGCCGTCGAGCGGTTCCTCGCGGAAGGCGAGCGCCGCGGCCTGACGCTGCCCGGGCATGTTCGGCGTCTTCTATTACCGCTCGGCGAACACGCGCACGCTGGAAACACTGCGCGAGTTCCTGCCCGTGCCCGTCGACGAGCTGCGCGAGGAGTTCGCCGCGGGCGCGACGCCGGACTCGGTCTGCGCGCGGTCCATCCGCGAGCTGACCGCGTCGGGCGTCCGCCACTTCTACGTCAGCAACCTGCCGATCGGTCGGGCGGCGTCGACGCTGGCGCGTGCTGAGCTTGTTCAGCTCGCAGTCCGAAGCTGCCCTCGACCCCTGAACGCTCGGCCTTGCAGGTGTAACATCTCCATGGGTGAATTTCTCGACAGCATTCCCTTTTCCGGCATCATCCGCATCCGCGACATGATGTACACCGTCAAGGATCCGTTCCGCCTCGACCAGGGGACGTGAGCTTCGACGCGCCCGAGACGGTCAAGGCGGCGATGCGCCGCGCCATCGACGAGAACCGCAGCCACTACGTGCAGACGACCGGCGTGCCGCGGCTGCTGGAGCTGCTCGCCGACAAGCTGCGCACGCAGAACGGCATTCCCGTCGGCAGCCCCGACGAGGTCATGGTGACGACCGGCGGCATCCACGGGCTGTTCATCGTCTGCCAGGCGCTGCTCGAGCCCGGCGACGAGGTCATCATTCCGGATCCGGAGTGGCCGCCCTGCGCCGGCAACATCCGCCTCGCGCACGGCGTGCCGGTGCCGTGTCCGCTGCACGAGTCGCGCGGCTGGCGATACGACCTCGACGAGCTCGCGTCGAAGATCACGCCGAAGACGCGCGCGATCTACGTCAACTCACCCGGCAATCCCGACCGGCGGCGTCCTGACGCGCGACGACGTCGAGGCGATCGCCGCGCTCGCCGAGCGGCACGGCATCTGGCTGATCTCCGACGAAGCGTACGAGGACGTCGTGTTCGACGGGCGAGCACGTCAGCGCGGCGTCGCTGCCGGGCATGTACGAGCGGACGATTTCGTTCTACACGTTCAGCAAGACGTATGCGATGACCGGCCTGCGTCTCGGGTATGTCGCGGCGAAAGACGCGAAGCTGCGCGATCGGATGAAGAAGGCGCTCTTCTACACCGCCAGCAACGTCGCCTCCGTCGTGCAGTTCGGCGGGATTGGCGCGCTCGAGGGATCGCAGGCGCTGCGTCGCGGAGTTCCGCGACGAGCTGCAAGGCGCGGCGCGACCTGTTCTACGCAGGGCATCCGCGAGCACGCGGGCGACGTCTTGTCCGGCGAGCCGCCGAAGGGGGCGTTCTACGCGTTCCTGCGGATCAATCCGGACTGGGTGCCGCCGTCCGGCAAGCGCGGCGAGTCGCTGTCCTGGGCGATGACCGAGCATCTGATCGCCGAGGGACGCGATCGGCTGCGTGCCCGGCGCGGACTTCGGCGCGCACGGCGAGGGCTATCTGCGCTTCTGCTTCGCGCGCGATCGCCAGGAGCTGAGCGGCGCGCTGGAATCGATGGGCGCGCTGTTCGGCGCTGCGACTCCGGCTCGCAATCCGCGAGCAGACTCGAGCAGCAGGTCCGGGTTCGTGATGTGACCCATGATGAACGTGCGCGGACCCGCGGTCCGGCGCACCAGGGTGCCGGGGTGATCGGGCCCGAGCCCGGAAGCGCCGGCGCCGGGTCGACCGACAGATCGTGCACGACTCAGCTTCACGCGCGATGACGGCAGTCGCGCGAGGATCTTCTCGACGTGCTTGACCGCGGCCATGGACTGCGACGACCGCGAATTCACATAGAGGAATCAGCCTCGACCGGGCACGGTGGGTCCGGCGCTCCACCGCGTCCATCGCGCGCGGCCGGCATCTGGAGTGGCCGGCGCCCGCCGGCGCCGTCGGTCCGTCTCCCTCGAGGCGATAACGAACCCGCTCGACCAGGTCGTCGAGATCGAACGGTTTCTGGATGACCTCATATGGTCCCGCGACCACATCCGGATGCGCGCGTGACGATCAGGACCGGGGTATCGCAGAATCAGCCCTTCGGTTTCGGCCTGCGTGCAGAAACCAGAGGCCCGAGTGCCGTGGCAACGCGTAATCCGTGAGGATGACGTCGAAGGCCTGCTCCCGCAGCGCGTTCAGTCCCGCTTCGGCACCGTCGCGCGTCACCGCCGCGAATCCAGCGAGGTCCAGCAGCGTCGCCAGCATCTCCCGGATGTCGCGGATCGTCCTCAACGACCAGGACGGTCGGCCTGCGCAAGCTCGTCCTGGGCCCAGGGTGTAATCCCACGGTGCCGGGCGATCCGCGAACGATCGGGCCGTATCTTCCATACCGCCTGATTACTGAGCAAATTCATTGCCGATCAGGCCGGATCGCGGCAAGTTGCTGATTTTTGCTGAGTCTGCGGGAGTGTGTGTGTAACGGCCTACCCACGGCCGTGGATGGGTTGGAAACGGCCCGGCTACTTGAGGTGGCGTGCCGCCGTCCACGCGGATGGTTTCCCCGGTCACGAAGTCGGTCTCGACGAGGAACATCACCGCGCGCACGATCGCGTCGGTCCCGCCCCAGCGGCCGAGCGGCGTCGCGGCTTCGACGGCGTGCAGCTCTTCGTCGGTCGTGCCGGGCGGCGCGAGGATCGGTCCGGGAGCGATCGCGTTGACGAGGATGTTGTCGCCGGCGAGCTCGAGCGCGAGGGCTTCGGTCAGCGCGATCGCGCCGGCCTTGGCGACGTAATACGGCAGGTAACCCGGTGTAGCGCGGACGTCCGCTCGCGGCCACCCAGTCGGAAAAATTGATGATCCGTCCGCCGCCGCCGCGCGCGCATGTGCGGCACGGCCGCGTGCGCGCAGAGGAACGCGGCGCGCAGGTCGACGTCGATGACCGCGCTCCAGGTGTGCTCGTCGGACTCGTCGAACGGCGTCGCGAGATACACCGACGCCATGTTGACGAGCACGTCCAGCCGTCCGGAACGCCGCGCGCCGTGCCGTCGACCAGCGCGCGGCAGTCGTCGGGATTCCCGAGATTCGCGCTGGCGATGTGCGCGCGCCGGCCGGCGGCCGTGATGTCGGCCGCCGCCGCCTCGGCTTCAGTGCGTGACTTGTTGTAGGAAAGGCCGACGTCCATGCCGCTGCCGCGAGCGTTCTGGCCACCGCGGCGCCGATGCGCCTCTGCCGCCGGTGATGAGCCGCCGCGCCGCCGGTCAGCTGCATGGGGATCAGACCGGCCCTCTAGACCTTCCGAGTGCGCGCGCGCCCGCCGCGCTTGGCTTCCGCCGAAGAGTTCCGCCATTCGTCGAGCGAGAAGCGCCTGGGGCCGGCCAGCGCCAGGCAGAGCATGGCGCCGATCAGGATCAGCCGGTATTCCGCGCCGGGGCCGTCGTGCGTGGACAGGTAGTAACCGTTTGTTATGTTCACTTTCCAGACGACGATGACCTGCTCGATGAGCAGCGACGAGGGCGACCCAGCGGGTCAGCCCGCCGAGCAATCAGGAGCGCTCCGCCGCCGAGCTCGGCGACGGCCGTCACGACGGCGAGGGGATACGCGGGACGCCAGTCCGAGGCCGGCGAGGAGGGTCGCGGTCCGGCCAGACCCGGGCTTCCCCAGAGACCGAGCTTCTGCAGCCCGTGCGCCAGAAAGACCGCCCCGACGCACAGTCTCAGCGCGGCGGGCCCGCACGGTCTCATCGTGCCGCGTATTTTGCCACTAAATGCCCGCCTTCGCCCGCGTGAGATACTGCAGCGGGCTACGGCGAGCCCGCCTGAGCCGCTTCGCGGCGAACGCGGCGGCTCTGAAAGGTGTTCCGATGATCAGCCGACGCAGCTTTCTCCGGGCCGGGACGACGAGCGCGGTGGCGCTCACCGCGTTCACCAACGAGAGCCTCGCGCGGGTCGCGGCGGCGGGCGCGCGCACGGCGGGCCTGGCGCCGGCGGATGTCGCGAGCCGATGAAACCTACTGGCGCGACATCCAGCAGGGGTTCACGCTCGATCGCACGATCATCAACCTGAACAACGGCGGCTGCTGCCCCAGCCCGCGCGTCGTCCACGAAGCGTTCAAGCGCTATCTCGACATCTCCAACCAGGCGCCCGTGTATCACATGTGGCAGATCCTCGAGCCGAACATCGAGACCGTGCGGCGCCGCCTCGCGGCGGAGTTCGGCTGCAGTCCCGAGGAGATGGCGATCACGCGCAACGCGAGCGAGGCGCTGCAGATCGCGCAGCTCGGGATCGATCTCAAGGCGGGCGACGAAGTCGTCACGACGAACCAGGACTACGGGCGGATGCTCGACACGTGGGACCAGCGCGCCGGCGCGAGGGGATCACCGTCAGGAAGATCTCGTTCCCGGTGCCGCCGCCGTCGATGGACGACCTCGCGGATCGGCTGATCTCGGCGATCGGGCCGAGGACGAAGGTCCTCCACTTCTGCCACATCACGAATCTCACGGGACAGATCTTTCCGGTGAAGAAGATCTGCGACGCGGCGCGCGCGCAAGGGCGTGAAGACCGTCGTCGACGGCGCGCACGCGTTCGCGCACTTCCCATACAAGGCGGCGGATCTCGGCTGCGACTTCTACGGCACCAGCCTGCACAAGTGGCTGCTCGCGCCGATCGGGACCGGCTTCCTCTACGTGCGGCGCGAGAACATCGAGTCGCTGTGGCCGACTGACGCCGACCGCCGCGCGCCGGAGCAAGGACATCCGCAAGTTCGAGGAGATCGGGACGCACCCGGCCGCGAACCACAACGCGATCGCCGAGGCGCTCAGCTTCCACGACGGGCATGGGCATCGAGCGGAAGTCCGCGCGCCTGCGCTACCTGCGCAACCGCTGGGCGACGCGGCTGCAGAAGACCGGACGCTTCAAGATCCACACGCCGATGGATCCGGCGCAGTCGTGCGCCATCGGCACCGTGCAGGTCCTCGAGCGTCGCCGACGGGCAAGGCGGTCCAGGCCTTGTGGGACAAGTGGCGGATCATCGCCACGCCGATCGTCGCACGCGGAATACGAAGGCATCCGCGTCACGCCGAACGTCTACACGACGCTCGAGGAAATCGACACCTTCGGCGAGGCGATGGAATCGCTGTGAGGCTCCTGTTTCTCGAGCAATGTGCGGGATAGCGGGCGTCGTGTACGGCGCTGGCGCGCCTCGAGGTGTTTCGGCCGGCGCGGTGGCCGCCGCGATGGCGTCCACCGCTGGCCCACCGCGGTCCTGACGATAGCCGGCGCGTGGGAGTCGGACGCCGGCAACGTCGCGCTGGCGCACCGCCGCCTGTCGATCATCGACCTCTCGCCGCTCGGGCGCAACCCGATGGCCGGCGAGGACGGCCGGCTCTGGATCACCTTCAACGGCGAGATCTACAACTTCCTCGAGCTGCGCCGCGAGCTCGAAGCCGCCGGCCACCGTTTCCGCTCGCACACCGACACCGAGGTCATCCTGGCGGCCTATGGCCACTGGGGTCTCGACTGCGTCGATCGGCTGGTCGGGATGTTCGCCTTTGCCATCTGGGACGAGCCGAGGCGGCGTCTCTGGGTCGTGCGCGACCGGCTCGGCAGAAGCCGCTCTACTACGCCGAGTCACGCGGCACGCTGCGGTTCGCCTCCGAGCTGAAGGCGATCGTCGCGGATCCGGCGGTGCCGCGCGAGATCGATCCGGACGCGATGCGGCTGTACCTGCGCATACGGCTACGTGCCGTCGCCGCACACGATCTACGCGAGCGTCAGGAAGCTGCCGCCGGCGCATTTCCTCCTCTGCGAGAACGGCACGGTGTCGGTGCGCCGCTACTGGGACTCCGGTGCCGTATGCCTCGACCGGACATCGATCGCCGAGGCGGACGCCGAAGCGGAGCTCGAGGCCCGGCTGACCACCGCCGTCCGCCAGCGCATGATTGCGGACGTGCCGCTCGGGGCCTTTCTGTCGGGCGGCATCGATTCGTCCCTGATCGTCGCGCTGATGCAGGAACAGAGCGCGGTCCCGGTCAAGACGTTCACTGATCCGGTTCGACGATCCCGAGTTCAACGAAGCGGACCACGCCGCGGCCGTCGCGCGCCACCTGCGCACCGACCACCACGAGGAGACGTGTGACGAGCGGCAGATGCTCGACGTCGTGGATCGGCTCGCGGACATGTTCGACGAGCCGTTCGCGGACTCGTCCGCGGTCCCGACGTATCTCGTGTCGAAGATCGCCAGAGGGTCGGTGACCGTCGCGTTGTCGGGCGACGGCGGCGACGAGCTGTTCCTCGGATATACGCGCTACCGGCTCCAGACGCAGGCCGCGGCGGCGCTGACGCTGCCGCGCGGCGTGCGGCGGGCGGTGGCGTTCGGCGCCGACCGGCTCCCGACGCGCCGTCTTCGCCGGATTGCCGCATGTGCTGAGGAGCGACGACCCGGACCCGTCGCGCATTTCATCTCGTGGTGGCGGCTGGAGGACATCGCCGCGATGACCGGCCAGCCGCCTCCGGACGGCCCGGCGTATGCCGATGCGGTGGCGCGATCCGCCGGTCTGCATCGTGAGGATCGCGCAGGGCTGGTCGATCTGGTGTCGTATCTCCCCGAGGACATTCTGACGAAAGTGGATCGCGCGTCGATGGCGGTGAGCCTGGAAGTGCGAGCCCCGCTGCTCGATCACCGCGTCGTCGAGTTTGCCCTGGGCTTGCCCGTCGTCGGTGAAACGCCGCCGGCGGACGAAGTGGCTGTTGCGGAGGCTGCTCGAGCACGCGTGCCGCCCGCGCTGACCGACCGGCCCAAGATGGGGTTCAGGCGTGCCGCTGGCCGCCTGGTTCCGCGGTCCGCTGCGCGAGCAGATGGACAGTTACGTCGGCGGCGCCGATCTCGAATCGCTCGGCCTCGATCCGCGTCCGGTCCGGCGCCTCTGGGCCGCATTCCAGAACGGGCAGTCGCAGCGCAGCTGATCTGCTCTGGCAGATGTTCATGCTGGCAGCGTGGTCCCGCCGGTTCCGACCGGCTGTCATGGCGGCGCCGGCGTGAAGATTCTTCGTGTCATCACCCGCCTGAACGTCGGCGGTCCGGCGCGGCATGTCGTCCTGCTCGATCGCGGGCTGCGCGGGCGCGGACACGAGACGCGCCTGGTCTATGGCTCCCTCGCGCCGGTCGAGGCGAGCCTCGAACATCTCGCCGTCGACCGCCGGTCTCCCGACGACGCACATCCGCGACGCTCGGCCGGCGGATCAGTCCGCTCAGCGATCTGCGCGCCTTCGCCCAGCCTGCTCCGGCTGGTGTTCCGCGAGGCGCCCGACGTGGTCCACACGCACACCGCCAAGGCCGGCACGCTCGGACGCGTGGCCGCCTGCCTGTTCAACATGACACGGCCGCGCCGCCGCCGATGCCTCGTCGTCCACACGTTTCACGGTCACGTGCTGACCGGCTATTTCGGTCCGGCGATGAACGTGGCCGTCCGGCTGGCGGAGCGCACCCTGGCGAGGATCACCGATCGTGTCGTGACCATCTCGCCGGCACAGCGCGACGACATCGTGACCCGGTTCAGCATTGCGGCCGCCGCGCGCACCGCGGTGGTGCCGCTCGGCCTCGATCTCGAGCACCTGGCCCGCCTCGATCCGCGGCGCGCGCACTTGCGCCGCCAGTTCGGCATTCCCGAGCGGGCGCTGGTCGTCGGCTACGTCGGGAGGTTCGTCGCGATCAAGGATCTCGCGACGCTGGTCCGCGCGTTTGCCCGCGTGGCGGCGCAGCGGCCTGACGCGGTGCTGCTCCTGGTCGGCGACGGGCCGCTCCGTGCCGAGATCGATGCGCTGGTCGCCGCGCTCGCGCTGCAGAAGCAGGTGCACCTGGTCGGATGGATCGACGATCTCGCGCCGGCTGTACGCGACGATCGACATCTGCGCGCTGTCGTCGCTGAACGAGGGCACGCCGGTCGCGGTGATCGAGGCGATGGCGGCAGCGAAGGCCGTCGTCGCCACCCGGGTCGGCGGCGTCGCGGATGTCGTCGAGCACGAGCGCACCGGCCTGCTCGTTCCGCCACGAGAATCCCGAGGCGCTGGCTGACGCGATTGTCCGGCTCGCCGCCGACCCCGGCGAACGATCGCGCATGGGTGCGGCCGGCCGCCGAGGCCGTCGTCGGCCGCTTCTCGCCCGAGCGGCTGGTCGACGACATCGACACGCTGTATAGCGACGCCGCTCGCGCAGAAGCGGTCGCGCGGGTCTAGTCTGATCCGACAGACGTCGCTGCGCGCGCGCGGTCAGCGTTTGAGCGCGGAGCGCCTGCCTGAGATGGCCGGCGTGCACGCGCATCACCATGGCCATCTCGGATGCATCCACGCCGCGGATCCGCCGCCAGGCGTACTGCATCGAGGCGGTGACGTAGTAGGCCAGCTGGTTGGCCACCAGGTGCCACCGCGGCACCGACACGCGTTGAAACAGGTACGACGCTTCGAGTTGCACGCGCCGCTTCTCCAGCGGGCTCCAGCGTTTCAGCGAGCTCTGCGCCTCGTCGTGGCGGACCACGACGGCGGGCTCGAAGACCAGCAGCCATCCCGCGCGCGCGATCCGCAGGCACCACTCGTTGTCCTCGCCGTACATGTGAAATCGCTCGTCGAATCCGCCGACGGCGTCGATCGCCGCTCGCCGCGACCATCAGCGCCGCCGCGCTCAGCATCCGCACGGATCGCCGCCGATCGTGGCGCCAGTGGGGCCCGAGCAGCAGCTCTCCCCTGATCCGTCCGGGAAGAAGCCGGATACAGCCGCAGGTTTGAGAGGACGATCTCCCACGCGGTGGGAGGATTGCGCCAGACGCTGATCTGAAGCGATCCGTCTGAATTGAGGAGCCGTGGCCCGCACGCGGCGATCCTGGGATCCGAGCGCAGCACGCCGATGAGCGAGTCAATCGCGCCGGGGACGATCAGGGTATCGGGATTCAGCAGCAGCACGAACGGCGCACTGCGAGAGCGCGAACGCCTGGTTGTTCGCCGCGCCGAATCCGCGGTTCTCCGCGTTCTCGACGATGCGGAGCCTGCCGTCAGCCAGCAGCGCTGCGGCCGCCGCGTCGCCTCGCAGCCGCGCGAGACTCTGATCGCTCGAGGCATTGTCGACGACGATGATCTCGTAGGCGACCGCCGGAGCGGATGCGACGATGCTGGCCGCGCACCGGCGGAGCAGGTCTCCGGTGTTCCAGCTCACGATGACGATCGACAGGTCGGTCACTGCGGCCCGCTAAAACCCGCGGTACAGGAACGTCGAGTCGAAGCCCGACGAGAGGACGAGCAGCGCGATCAGGATCGCCAGCGCCACTCCCAGGATCGCGTCTTCAGCCAGCTTCCTCATCGTCCGCCTCCGGCCAGCAGCCTCAGGATTCGCGCGCTTTGCGGCAGCGTCGAATACGAACGGCACCCAGCCCAGGGTGACCAGCCCGAACGTCAGCGCGCGGCTCGCGAGCGTCGCGAGCCAGGAGTGCGCGGGAGGCCACTCCGCCAGCCAGGCAGGCGCCCGTCGAGCGTACAAATGATGGCCGCCGAGCAGCAGCCCATGATAGGCGCCCCAGACCAGAAAGTTGATCCCCATGCCATGCCAGGCGCCGACGAGGAGGAACGTCGTCTCGAACGTGATCAGGGCCAGCAGCACCGGCCGCGTGCGGAGGCGGGTGCCGTAGAGCGCGCGCCCGAGCGGCAGGAAGACGTAATCGCGAATCCATTGCGACAGCGAGATGTGCCACCGCTCCCAGAACTGGGTGATGTTGACGCTGAGCATTACGGCCACCGGAAGTTTTCCGGGACGGCGATGCCGAACAGCCGCGAGACACCGATCGCGATGTCCGAGTAGGCGCTGAAGTCCAGGTAGATCCACAGCGAGCACGCGAGTAGTCCGCGCCATGCGGCAATCGGCGTGTCCGCAACCGGCCACGCCGCGACGGCGAGTTGCAACGGGTCGGCGAGCAGTTGTTTCTTGGCGAGACCGAGGAGGAGCCGCCAGAGGCCGTTGAACACATCCTGGCCGGAGGGCGCGGCATCGGCGACGGCGCTCATGAATGCCGGGTAGCGGCGAATCGGTCCGGCGACGCGACACGGAAAGAACAGCGCGAAGGCCGTCAGATCCATCAACGACATGCCGTCGATGCGGCCGCGGCGCCGTTCGACCGCGACATGGATCAGCTCGAACGTCATGAACGACATCCCGAGAGGGACGGCAACGCCTCCGCCGGTCGGGAGCACCGACTGGTCGTTCCAGGCGACCGCCTTGACGGCGGCCAGCGCGAGCACGAGCGCGATGACGGTGCCCGCCGCGGCGCGGCCGCGGCCGAAAAGGTAGGTACCACGATCGCCGGCACCACGATCCAGAGCGCGGACGGCGGCGAACACGGCATAGAACACCAGGCCCGAGACCGCGAGCACGCCCGGCCGCAGCCGGCGCGGAAGGCCGAAGAACGCGATCCAGGCGCCCGTGACGAGCGCGTAGAACCGCACGTCGCCGAAGATCATCGCGGCGCACCTGGACGGACGCAGCCGCCAGAGGATCTCGGCGAGCGCGACGGCGCCGGTCCGATTGAGGTGTGAGCCGTCGATCATGAGGGCCGGCGGAACATCGACGAGCACGAAGCGCACCTCGGGGCCGAACTGCGCGTTCAAGTCGGCGCGTTCGTCGGCGGCGAGGGTGCCGGCGTTGGTGGCCATCTCCACGAACACCGCCGTCCGATGGTGGTCGCGCACCATTTGCGCGAAGTCCCAGAGCAGCGCGCGCGTCGCGCGACAGCACCGCCGCCCGTTCGGCCGAGGGCGGCGCGGCCGCGATCGGGCTGTCGACCCCGATCGCCGTCGCGTCGACGGCCGGGTCGGCGGCCCGCGGGTCCGGCCCGCGGCGGAGTGCGCGCCCGGCGGTGACGAGCTGCGCGTAGGTGAAGACCCGGGTGGAGGTGCCGAGGCCGGCGGCCTGAATCCGGCATGAGTCCCGGAACAGACGCCAGAACGAGAGGACGTCGTTGCCGCTCGCATGTGCGGGAGGCGTCAGCGCGAATCGCGTCAGGTCGTCGGGTGCCACGGGAATCAGCCGGGGCAGCTGCGGATGACGGATGCGCGGACGGCGGTCGAACACGTAGAGCGTCGCGATCGAGTCCAGAACGCTCTTGGCGATCAGATACATATCGCCGGTTTCCGTGTTGTTCATGCCCAGATTGAGGACGTGCGCCGCCGGCACGCGCGCTTGAAACCGCGCGGCCACCGTGTCTTCGGCCGGCACACCGTAGCCCCAGACGATCGAGTCGCCCAGGAACGCGATCCGCGGGCGAGGGCCCTGCGGATGCTCGCGCAGATAGCTGACGAGAGGACCGAGCGCGAAGACGTCCGACTGTGCGAAGCGAAGCGCGGCCTCCGACTCGTAGCGGCGGGCTTCAGCCGCGGCGAGCCAGCTGGAATCAGCCGGTCGAGCGCGGCCAGGCACAACACCGCCACCACCGCCTGCCGCGCGACGCGGCGCCGGTCACGCCGGCGTCCTCAGCTGCAGGATTGCTTCCGACAGGCAGATCAGCTGATCGTCCACATCCCGGCGAACGCGGCTGCGGACGGCGAGCGGCGCCGCTCCGATCGTTTCGGCCGAACACGTCCGCCGTGATGCGCAGCACTTCGTTCAGCTCGGCGTTGCCGTAGTAGGCCAGGCGGCGCTGCCGCACATCGCGGCCGGCCCCGTTCAGCGCCTCCCGTTCCGCGATGTTGATCACGACGGCGTAGTTGGCGAGCATACAACAGGCCCGCGCCGTTGGTATCGCGGTCGGGGTCGACCGTATGGCGCGTCTCGGCCGGATGCGCCGACAGCCGCGTCCAGTCCTCGCCGATCAGCCCGAGCTCGCCGGACTGTTCTGCCGCGCGCGTCAGGTGGAACGCGTTGTCGCGATCGGGGAGCGTCGGCAGGCCGGAAAAGTCGGCATCCACCGGCGCCGCGACCTTGAGCCGCCGGTTGCCCGCCGCCCGCTCGGTGAAGATGGTCGCGAGCCGCATGAAGGGATGGCGGCCCGCCATGAGCGATGGCGGCGTCCGCGACAGCCGTCGCGCCTCGTCGAATACGATCCGTCCTTCCAGGGCGAGGTTCTTGAACGCGCGCAGCGCCACGACGAAGCGCAGCTCGTCGTCGACCTGGAACGTCGAGAGCGGCGTGCCGGCGGGAAAGTCCTCCTCGATGAAATAGAACGTCGCGTAGATCTCCTCGCCCGACGCGCTTCGCAGGCTCGACAGTCCTGCGCCGCGAGACGCGCGCAAGCGCGGACCAATACAGATGGCCGGCGTGCATCAGGAGCAGGTGCTCGGCCAGCCCGTCGCGGTTCGTGTGCGGCATGCCGAGGACGAGCCGCGAGCTCCGGGTGGCAAGCCCGTTCGGCCCGCCTGGCATGAGCGCGACGGGCGCAGCGTCTCGACGAGCGCGGCGATGCGGCGCGGCGTATCGAGCGTCCTGAGATCGTGACGGACGGGATCGATCGTCACGCCATACGCGTCCTCGAGAAACGCGATCAGCTCGAGCAGCCCGAATGAGTCGATCACACCGCTCGAGAACAGCGGCGACTCGGCCGAGAGCCGTCTCGATCCGACGGCGTTGCGAAATCGCTCGTGCACGAACGCGCAGATGGCGGCTTCCATACGGGAGGTGGCGCATCAGTATATGTATAATCCGCGGCGGTGAGTACTGCGCTCCACCTGCTTCAGATGGCGGTCGTCTGTCTGACCGTCATGGGCCTGCTGTGGGCGTGCCGGTTCGTGTGGCGCCGTTCGCGCCCGGCCGGTCTGATGCTGGCCGCGGGCCTCGTGATCCGCGTGCCGGCGCCGGCGCATTCTTCCTCGCCGTCTCGTACTTCGAATGGCCATTCCTGACGTCGCTGCAGATGGGCAACGGCTTCTGGACGCTGGCCTCGGACGCGCAGGAGTACTTACCGGCTGGGCGGCCTGGTCTTCGACCGGTGGCAGCACACGATTACGCGGGGCTACGTCGGACCCGCTGGGGCTGTGGATGCGCGTCGTCGGCGTGAATCCTGCGAGTCCGGTGCTCTTCGCGATCGTCATGTACGCCCTGGCCGTCGTGACGCTCGTCGCGGTGTTCGGCCGGAACCGGACGCGTGCCGCCGGGCAGGCCCTCCATCTCGGCGTCGCCGCGCTCAGCTTTTCGCCGATGCTCGTCTACGCCGCCGTGTTCGGCCTCAAGGACGTGTTCTTCACGACGCTCGTCGTCCTCATGACCGTCGCGTTCCTCACACTCCTGGTCGGGGCGGCATGGACGCACACCACGCGCAGCACGAATCTGCTGGCTGCGGCGGTTGGGATTGCGGCCATGGGTCTGATCGCCGGCACGCGCGTACTTCTCGATCCTTCTGTGGGCAGCCATTGCGGTGACGTATGCCGGGTGCTTCATGACCGGCGTGCCGGCGCGCCGGCGCGCGCCGCCGCCCAGGCCGCCATCGCGCTGCCGATGCTCGCGCTGGCGATCGCGTTTTGCGCAGAAGGCAACTATCCGCGCTTCGTGTGGTCCCTCATCGTGAGGGTCCCCGAGGCTGTGGTCGAACACCAGACCCCGATCCCGATCGACGGGGTCGAGGAGCTGGACCGGCGCCGCAAAGCGATTGAGGAGCACGGCGGCAACTCGATGCTCATCCGCCCCAGGGAGAAGGCCGGCTCCGCCAGTCTTCACAAGGAGAAGGCGGGCTCCCCAGTCTTCCCACTGAGACGACAGGCTCCGCCAGCCTCCCGCGGAGACGACAGGCTCCGCCAGTCTTCCCGCGGAGACGGAGGGCGCCGGCCGTCTCGAGGGAATCGCCATCGGGCTGGGCGCCGTCCTTCTCCCCAGCGCCGTCATCGGGAGGTTGGCGGGCATCGACCTCCACGTCAGCACGGCGGCGCGGCTCGATCGCCGACGCGGACACGCTGGTGTTCGACGTGCTGGCCGCGTTGATCCTCTGGGTGGTGATCGTCAACCGCAGAGAAACCAGTTCGCCGCCGCTCGTGTTCGGGCTGGTGCTCGCGCTGCTGGTGGCGCTGCCGCTGGCCTACGTGATGACCAACTTCGGCACGCTGGTCCGCCTCAGATTGCTCGTGGCGGCGCCGATCTGGCTCCTCACGCTTGCGCTCGCTCCCGGCCTTGCCGGATCGCGCGCTCCGAGTCAGCGCCTGGTCCCGGTCCAGCACCGACTCGATGACCTGCAGGTATACCGGGGCGGTGCGGCGAACGCTGAAACCCTCCTCGACGGTGGCGCGGCCGGCGAGGCCCATGCGGCGCGCAGCGACGGATCGAGAATGAGCCGGGATATCCGGTCGACCCATTCCTCGTGCGATCCCGCAAGAAACCCGTTGTCTCCGTCGCGGATGAACTCGCACGCGGCGCCGATGCGCGAGGCGACGACCGTACGCCGACGCCCATACTGCAGCGCTTTCAGACCGCTCTTGCCCAGGACCCATTCCTCCTCTGGCAACGGAGTACACCCCGATATCCATTTCGAGAGGTCGGCCGTCTCGCGTTCGAGCGACCAGGCCCGGGCCTCCACGTCGACGCCCTCCATCGCGAAGGGCACGGCCCCCACGACCAGCAGCCGGATCGTGAAACGGCGGCTCAACGCCTGAAGCGCCGGCGCGATCACGGCGAGGAACGGCGCGGTGCTGTGCGAGCCGCTCCACCCGATCGTGACGGCGTCGCGCGCGCCGGAATGCCGTCGCGGCCGATACGCGTCGGTGTCGATGGTCGACGAGATCGTGGTCACGTGAGTGTTGTGGCCGGCGGCAAACTGCCCGAGGTGCACTCGGTCGAGACGATGACGTGGAGGCCGCGCGCATGATCCGGACGATCCGATCGCGCCGCCGGAAGGCCCGCACGAACAGGTTCGCGGCGCTCGCTCTCGGCAAATAGATGAGATCGTCGATGTCGTGGATCACGGGGACGCCCCGGCGCGTCAGATGCTCCTCGAACCAGGGCGGACCGAACGGCAGCGCCCACAGGTGCACGTAGACGAAATCGAAGCGTCCGCCCGTCGAAGATCCCGCAGCCGCCGCGCGTGGCCCCCAGACACCGAAGGCCAGTTTCCGGATCCAGAAACCCCGCCGGTACAGCACGCGCCACAGGCCGGGCGTCACGAACGGGGAGACCACGACGCGAATCCCGTGCGCTTCGAAGCTCGCGTAGCATGCTCGAACTTGAGCCGCTGGCTTGGCGCGCAATGCGCCGGATAGGGCGTCAGAAACAGGCCGCGATAGCGCGGCGGCCGCAGGATGCTCGCGATAGCTGCTGATATGCCGGGCACGCCCGCGCCGCCACCGAGAACTCGGTCGCGGCCACCGCTCGCCATCGATCGCGATTAGCCGGCGTCGCCAGCGCGCGGAGGTCGTCGGCGGCGGCGGCATACGCCGCTGACGAATGCTCAGTCACGATCACGCCGGCGCCGGTCCGCTCCAGGAGCTCGTCGACATCGCCGACGCCGGTATTGGCGACAATCGGCAGGCCGCACGCCAGGTATTCCGCGCAACTTCGTCGGTGACGAGGAGCGCTTCGAGAAAGACGGACGGATGAAGGCGATCCCGGCGTCCGCCGCCGATAAATACGCCGGCATGTCCGCGTGCCGCGCCCAGGTCACGTCATAGTCGTCCGCGGCGATGCCGCGCGCCGCCAGCGCATCGGCCACCGTCGCGGGCGAACGGTTCACCAGCGCGAGCAGGAACAAACCGGGCCACCGCTCGCGGGCCGCCTGGAAGAAATCCAGCATCTCCTCGGAGCAGATACCAGGTCCCGATCGAGCCCGCATAGACGAGGACCGGGCGATCCCCGACCTTCGAGCTGCTCGCGGATCCGCTGGCGGCCGGCGGCGTCGAACGCGAAATGATCGAGGTCGACGCAGGTGGGAATGACGCTCCACGGCGGCCTCGTCGCGCGCGCCTTCAGTCCCGCAAAATCCTCGAGCGCCGGCCGGATGGCGTTCGTCAGCGTCACGATGCCGTCCGCGTCGTGCAGGATCGCCTGCTCGACGCGCTTCGTCAGGCGGAACTTCAGGCCGCGAACATCCCAGTGGCCCGCATCGGCATACTCTTCCGCCTGCAGCCCGCGGATGTCGAACAGGAACGGCACGCCGGTGCGCTTCTTGGCGGCCCAGGCGATCGCGCCCGGCACGTACCCGCGCGCGTGCAGCAGATCGAACTTCTGCCGGCGGTGCTCGCGAACGATGCGCGTCACGCCGCGGGCGATGTCGAACACCGTCGCCGGCAGCGACGGGCGCTGGTGGTAGCGCAGCCTGATCCATCGGATCCCCGCGCCGCCAGCATCCTTTCGATTTCGCGCCGTGTCGCGGGCGTCGTCTTCGGCGGACCGGACCCGCTTCTCGAACGACAGCACCACCATCTCGCAGGTGTCGGCAAGCCCGCAGACGTAAGGCAGGATCTGTGTCGGCCCGAGGGGCTCGATCGAGCGCGTTGTAAGAGATGAAGAGCACTCGCGGCCGGGCGGGAGGCCGCGTCATGTGAGCCAGCTCACGACGTCGACAGCATACACGGGCGAAGCGCGCTACGATAGCCCGCGCGCTGACTCCCGTGGTGGACATCTAGGACCGTACGAATGGCGATCAGGGTAGCTGTCGTCGGCCTGGGCCAGCGTGGACAGCAGTGGGTGCGGGAGGTGCGCGGCGCTCAGGCCTACGAATTGGTGGCGTGTGTCGACAGCGACCCTGCGGCGGTCTCGCGCCTGCCGGGCGACCTGCCCATCGGCGCGGCCCGGTGCTACACCGACCTTCGCGAGGCGCTCGATCGACAACGCTGCGACGCGCTGATCGTGGCCAGCTTCGCCGGCGGCGCACGTCGAGCCGTGCCAACTGGCAGCTGACGCGCGGCATCGCGGTACTGGTCGAAGCCGTTCACGTTGCACCTGCGCGAAGCGGTGGCCATGGTGTCTCTCGCGGATCGCGCCGGCGTCCCGCTGCTCGTAGCACAGAACTATCGCTACATGCGGGCGTTCCGCACCGCGCGGCGGTTGATTCAGGCGGGCACCCTCGGCCGGATCGGCATGGTCGTCGGCCACTACTACCGCGTCCCGCACGCGATGGCCGCGTCCCTGTCCAGCCTCACCGACAGCGTCTTGTGGGGCATGGGCATTCACCACCTCGACGTCATCCGCTACATTCTGCGGACGCCGGTGACGCGGGTGCTGGCCGACAGCTTCACGCTGCCATGGGGAACCCTGCTGAACGGCGCGTCGATACAGACGATGCTGACGTTCGAGGACGCCACCCGCGCCCTCTACTCGGCGAGCTACGAGTCGAGCGGCCACGAAGTTCTTCGAAGGGGGCAGGAGTTCTATCTGCGCTTCGTCGGCGAGCGCGGCACGCTGCACGTCTGTCACCGCTGGCTGGTCCTCTGTGAGAACGGCAAGCTGCCGCGACCGGTGCGGCGCGGATCCCGCAACGTGACCGAGGAGCGAATCCTGCTCGACCAGTTCGAACGGGCGCTGGCCGGCGGCGAAGAGGCGGAATCGAGCGGCCGCGACAACTTGCAGACGATGGCCGTCGTCGAAGCGTGCCGGCGATCGGCGGCGGACAGGCCTGGGTGAACCCGCAGGAGTTGCTGCATGAATCCGGGTAACGGCACGCGCACGCTGGCGATCGGCATCGACGCGGCGGAAGGATCGCTCGTCAAGCGGCTCATGGACGAAGGCGCGCTGCCCGCCCTTCGATCGCTCCCCGCCGGCGGCGACGCAGCCGGCCGATGGCTGACGGTGCGATCCCCGGCCCACATCGGCAGCGGCACGGTGTGGCCGACTTTCATCACCGGCGGCGATCCTCGGCGCACGGCGTCTACAGCGAATGGCACTGGCGTCCGGAGTCGATGAGCCTCGGCCGCCATGACGGCGGCCACCTGACGCCGTTCTGGACGACGCTCGCGCAGGACGGCGTGCCGGTCGGCGTGTTCGACGTTCCGTTCGCGCGGCCCGTGGGCATCTCGCGCGGGTTCAGAAGTGTCCGAATGGTGGGCGCACGATTCGACCGGCGCGGGCCTGCAGGCCGGACCCGATGCGATCGGCGCGCTCGTGGATCGATCGCCGGCCCATCCGCTTTCCGGCAGCCGCTCTCGTCCAGACCACGCCGGACCGCCGCCCGGATCTGCGGGAGCTGACCGCCGCCTGCGTCGAGTGAGCACGGCTGCGCGGCACGCTCGCGCGAGCGCTGCTCGCGGAGACGAGGCCGCGGCTGTCGCTGATGGTTTTTCCCGAGGTCCATCATGCCAGCCATCAGATGTGGCACACCATCGACGACGATCAGGAGGTCTACCGCGAGCGCGGGTTCACGACCGCACCGGCGGCGGATCCATTGAGCAATACGTAACTGGAACGTGAAGTACACGG
>ERZ1370068.798-contig-10731_pt1 | contig 31210 bp, 29 predicted proteins | sample MGYA00561227_ERZ1370068 | MGnify/ENA primary metagenome ERZ1370068 (study PRJEB38410, sample SAMEA6850437) | metagenome | study: Metagenomic assessment of the ecological functions of the soil: analysis of the soil microbiota associated with the...
GCAGCGCTTCGTTCAGTTACGTATTGCTCTCGTGCTGCGCGCCCGGCGACGGAGACGCCTCCCGGCGTCCCGACCGCCCACTGGCGCGCAGGTTGCGGCTGTGAGCTCCGTGCTCCGCGCCCGGCGACGCGCTGCCGCGCTCGTCGGATCCGCGGTCGCCGAACGCGAGCGATGCGGACTCGGCCGCACAGGCTGGATCACAACCGGTGCGTGCGTCCGCGTCGACGCCGTGCGCGGCGGTGCACGAACCGCCGGATTCGTCGTCGGATCCCGCATCTGTCCGCGAGGCCTCCGCGAGAGGAGACCTCCGAGCCGACTCCGTCGCGCGCCTGCGCGCGGCGTGACGACTCCTGGCCGTCTCGTCGCCCTGCTCTAGGGCGCTCTCGTGGGTGCACGGCCGGCTGCGCGCTCCTGCGACGCGCGCGCTCCTGCTGCGCACTCTTCGCGCCGTCGCGCCCTCTCTCTCTCGCCAGGACTCCGCTCTTTGTTCCGGCGGATCAGATCATGAAACAACGCTTCGTCTCCATCGCGCTCGCGCTCCGCGAGCCTCCCTCGCTCCCCGCGTGCACGCGCGCGCCGGCTCCGGACGGGTGCCGGCCGTGCGACGCACGCTCCACTGCGGTCTACGCGTGTCCGATGCGCCCGGACTGCCGCTCCGGATCAGGCCGGAGGGCGCGATCTGCGGCATGGCGCTCGTCCGCGTGTCACGGAGAGCCGGGCCTGCCGCCCGGAGACTCCCACGTCCTCGGACGCGCGGCGGTCGCGATCCGGCCGAGCAGCAGCGCCGGATCGGCCTCGCGACGGAGACGATCTCGAAAGGACCCTGCGTGCGCACGCTCGGCGCTCCGCTGGCGCGCGTCGGGGGTCGACGAACGCGGGTTGTCGGCGACCGATGCCTGCGGTACGGCCCGGATGGATCGGCGAGGACCTGCGCGTAGGCACGAGCGGCGAAGACGGTCCGCCCTGGCGACGCGCTCTTCACCATCCTACGGCCCCAGCGAGCTCTACGAAGCGCAACGGACGTATCTCGCGGTGCGCGCGGCGCTGCCCGCGAGCGACGAGGTGGTCCAGAGCGCGCGCGCGAGCGGCTTTTTTGCTCTGGGGACATGAGCTACGCCCAAGTTGCGGATCTCGAGGCGCGCGGTGCGCCGGAAGGCGACTCCGATCCTCGCGCCGCACCGGGCACCGTGACGCGCCGCGAAGCCGTGCGCGGAATTGCGCGTCGAGCCCGGCACGACGCTGTACGGGTGACCGGACACGTCGGCCCGTGTGGGTGATGGCGGACCTCCACGAGGGCGAAGCCTCGCTCGTGAACGCGGGAGCCGAGGCGACGATCGAGCTTCCCGTCGTCGCCCGGCGCGACGATCGCGGGACGGATCGCTTTCGTGCCGCCGACGCTCTCCGATGCGACGCTCGCGTGCGTCGTCATCAGGTCCAGAACGCCGACGGCCGGCTCAGAAGCCGGGCGCAGTACGCGACCGTGTCGATCGCGGTCGACACGGCCGGATCGAGGTCACGGTCGACGTCGACGCCGTGATCGACACCGACGCGCCAGGTCGCCTTCGTCGGAGGACCGGACGGGATGCTTCGAGCCCCGCGCGAGGTCGCGCTCGGACGCGCGCAGCGAGGCCGCGTGGTCGTCCTCCGGTCTCTCGGCGGGCGAGAAGGTCGTCGTCGCGAGCGCGACGTTCCTCGTCGATTCCGAGCCGCCTCGGTCCGCACTCCCGTCCGGGGCGCACGCGCGGTCACGCCGGACACTGAGGACTGGGCGTGATCACGCGGATCATCGAGCTCTGCGCGCGGAACCGGCTCGCCGTCCTCCTCACTCGCGGCGGCGGCGGTCGCCATCCGGGCGTCGGTGCTCTGCGGCGCGCATCGCCTCGACGCGATCCCCGACCTGTCCGGACACGCAGGTGATCGTCTACTCGCGCTGGGACCGCAGCCCGGACATCATCGAGGACCAGGTCACCTACCCGATCGTCTCGGCGCTGCTCGGCGCGCCGCGCGTCAAGGCGATCCGCGGCTTCTCCGACTTCGGCTTCTCGTACGTCTACGTCGTCTTCGAGGACGGCACGGACCTGTACTGGGCGCGCAGCCGCGACGCTCGAGTACCTCTCGAAGATCCTGCCGCGCCTGCCCGAAGGCGTGCGCACGGAGCTCGGTCCCGACGCGACGGGCGTCGGCTGGGTGTACCAGTACGCGCTCGTCGACCGAGAGCGGCACGCACGACCTCGCGGAGCTGCGCAGCTTCCAGGACTGGCGCCTGCGGACCTGGCTGCAGAGCGTGCCCGGCGTCGCCGAGGTCGCGGCCTTCGGCGGCTTCCAGAAGCAGTACCAGGTCGCAGCTCGACCCGGCGAAGCTCGCCGCCTACGGCATCCCGATCGACGCGCGTCGTCGCGGCGATCCGCGCGGGCAACGAGGACGTCGGGCGGGCGGCTCGTCGAGCTCGCGGGCGCCGAGTACATGGTCGCGCGGCCGCGGCTACGCGCGGTCGGTCGAGGACCTCGGCGACGATCGTCGTCGGCACGCGACGAGCAGCGGCACGCCGGTCCTCGTGCGCGATCTCGGCACGCGTCGCGATCGGGCCCGACATCCGCCGCGGCGTCGGCGACCTCGACGGACCGGGCGACACCGTCGGCGGCATCGTCGTCATGCGCCACGGCGAGAACGCGCTGCAGGTGCATCGAGCGCGTGAAGGCGAAGCCTCGCCGAGCTCGCGCCCTCGTTCCCGGCGGGCGTCGAGGTCGTGCACGACCTACGACCGCTCGCGGCTGATCCAGCGAGTCGATCGACACGCTGACGCGACGAGCTGATCGCGGCGCTCGTCGTCGTCAGCCTCGTGATCCTGCTCTTCCTGTGGCACATCCCGTCCGCGATCGTGCCGATCGTCACGATCCCGATCGCGATCCTGCTCGCCTTCATCCCGATGTACTTCCTCGGGCGTGACGCTCGAACATCATGTCGATCTCGGGGATCACGATCTCGATCGGCGTGCTCGTCGACGGCGCGATCGTCGAGGTCGAGAACGCCTACAAGCGCCTCGAGCAGTGGATCGCCGGCGGCCGCGCAGGGCGACTTCCACGCGGTGCGCCTCGCGCGCGCTGAAGGAGGTCGGCCCGTCGGTCTTCTTCTCGCTGCTCGTGATCGCGGTCGGCTTCCTGCCGATCTTCGCGCTCGAGGACCAGGAGGGGCGGCTCGTTCAAGCCGCTCGCGTACACGAAGACGCCTGACGATGGCGATCGCGCGCGCTGCTCGCGATCACGCTCGATCCCGCGGTGCGCATGCTCTTCACGCGCGTCGACTTCGTGCAATGCCGCCTCGCCCGCTGGCGTGGCTCTTCAACCAGGTCGCGGTCGGAAGTGCCTGGTCGACGCGCGTCGCGCGGTGCGATCGTCAGCGTCTTCGTGCGCCGAGCGGCGCAAGCGGCGCATCTGGTCACTCGGCTGAGTCGGGTTCGACGAAGCAGACGAGCACCTGGCACTGTCGGCTTCCTCCCGATCTTCGCTCTCGAGGACCAGGGCCGGCTCTTCAAGCCGCTCGCGTACACGAGACGCGACGATGGGGATCACGGCGCTCCTCGCGATCGCATCGATCCCCGCGGTGTATCTTCTGCATCGACTTTTGAAAATTCTTCCAGAGCCGCGACGTGGTTGAAGAGCCACGCCAGCTGAAACGCGGGCGAGTGCACGAAGTCGACGCGCTGTGAAGAGCATGCGCACCGCGGGATCGAGGCGTGATCGCGAGGGGGCGCACGATCCCCATCGTCAGCGTCTTCGTGTACGCGAGCAGCGAGCCGGCCCTCCTGGTCCTCGAGCGAAGATCGGGAGGAAGCCGACCGCGATGACGAGAGCAGGAAGGCGGAGGGAGCGGAAACCTCGCGCAGCGCAGGAGCGCACCGCGTAAATCCCCATGACGGCCGCCGGCGATCACCGTTCGAGGCGCTTGTATTCTCGACCTCGACGATCGCGCGTCGACGAAGGACGCCGATCGAGATCGAGGAGATGCGTACAGGCGCCTCAGGTCGAGCGGCATCATGAAGCCACTTGATGCCTCTCGCCTGCGCTACGCGAGGTCGGCCTCAGTATTTCTTCTCGCTCTCGTCGCGATCAGCCTCCTCCGATCTTCTCTCAGCGCCATCGCGTACGAGGCGCTGACGATGGGGATCGCGACGCTCACGCGATCGCGCTCGATCCCGCGGTGCGCATCTTCACGCGTCATTTGCTCCGCCCTGTAACCACGTCGCGGTCAGCGCGCCGTCGCAGTTATCGTCTTTCTTCATCGTACGCGGCGAAAACCACGGCCTCTAGTCCTCAGGCAGATCGGGGCTCGGTACGATGACGAGGAGCGAGAAGAAGACGGAGGGCCGACCTCGCGCAGCGGCGGAGAACGTGGCACGCTCGTCGCAGGACTCGGCCTCGACCCCGAGCTCGGCCTCGACGACCTCATCGATCTGGATTGCCCGTCGGCGTTGGCGCTCTCCTGATCATCGCCTACCTGTCGTTCGAGGATGGAGAATCTGCGCGGACGACGTCGGCTGGCGCCATTCCGACGCATGGCGCCAGTGCCGGCCGTCTAGAGCGTGCTCTTCATCGCGCGCTCGTCGGCCTGAACCTACGTCGGCCATCGCCGTCACCATCGCTGGGACGTGACCGAGGGCAGGCGTCTACACGATGTCGCATGAGACCCTCAAGTCGTCCGAGCCTCAGAGCCCGTCGCCATGACGAAGCCTTCGTCGAGGGAGCGTGAACCCGACAGCTCGAGTCGCTCCTCCGAGGGCACACCTACGGGAACCCCGGCAAGTGAAGACGCGCATGGTCGAAACCCGGACAGCGAGCCGACGCTCGTCGACCAGATGAAGATCACGACACAGCTGCCGTGCGTGAACCTCCAGTACGGCAACGGAGAGCTTCGTCGTCACGCAGCCGACCGAGGAGACGATCACGCAACGGCTCATCCGCGTCAGTCGCGCGAGCACGAAGAAGATCGTCTACTTCGCCGAGGGCTTCGGCAGGCCGCTCGCGAGCGTCCGCAGGATCAGAGGGCTACGCGCAGCGCGAAGCTCGCGCTCGAGCAGGAGAACTACGAGGTCGAAGCCGCTGCCTGCCGTCCGACGTCGAGCAGATCCCCGACGACGCGAGCGTGCGTCGTCATCGCCGGCGCCGGCGCGGCCGCTCACCGAGCACCGCGATCACGCGCGCTCGACGGACTACCTGAAGCGCGGCGGCCGGCCTCATGGTCCTCGTCGGGCCGCGCAGCGGCGGCGACGAAGCCTGCCCGCGTTCCTCGCCGGTGGGGCGTCAAGCTCGGCGAGCGACATCGTCCTCGACCGCGAGGTCCGGCTCTTCGAGGCTCGCGCCTCGGCGTCGTAGCCGCTCGCGAAGGCGTACGGCACGCACCCGATCACGCAGGAGCTTCCAGTGACTTACACGGTCTATCCGGCAGACGCGCACGCGTCGACCCCGACGCCGACGGGCAAGAGGGCATCCAGGCGACGACGCTGGTGAAGACCAGCGAGCTCGTCAGCTGGGCCGAGGTCAACGTCGACGGACGTGCTCGCCAAGGGCGTCGCGCGCTCGACGACGCCGACAAGAAGGGCCCGCTGTCGATCGCCGTCGCGGTCACCGCCAACCTGAAGCGACATGGGCATCACGCCGCCGCCTGCCCGAGGGCCAGAAGTCGCCCGAGGAGGCGCGGCTCGTCGTCTTCGGCACGCCGCGCTTCGCCGACAACCAGCACCTGCGCAGTCGCGGACTGAACGGCGACCTCTTCCTGAACGCGGTCGGCTGGCTCGTCGGCCAGGAGGAGCTGCGTCTCGATCCGGAGCCGCTGCGTGCGCGCGTCGCGCGCCGAGTTCGACGCCGGACCAGGCCGCGCGCGCTCTTCTACCTCTCCGTGTCCTCCTGCATGCCAGGCTGCTCGTCGCCATCGGCATCGCGGTCTGGTCGCGGCGGCGGAACGGATAGCGGAGCGGTGAAGCTCGGTCCGGATCGCTCGTCCTCTGCCGTCCTCGTCGCGGCGCTCGGCAGCCTACACTCTACTTCTACGGAGGTCCCGCAGGCGGAGAAGGAAGCGAAGAAGGAGAAGCTGCGTCGCCGTCGGCGCAGGACGCCGTCACCGGCGATCGAGCTCGTCTATCCCGACCGCGACGATCGCGCTCGCGAAGAGCGACGCGGGCTGGCGGCTCACGCAGCCGGTCGACGCGCGCCGCCGACGAGCACGGCGGTGAAGGCCGTCGTGCAGGCCGTCACCGGCGCCGAGGTCCAGAAGAGCCTCGACGACGCCGCCGGCCGACCTCGCCACCGTTCGGCCTCGACAAGCCCGTCCGACGGTGATCACGCTCGCCACGCCAAGGACGGCGCGCAGCCCGCCGATCGCCGTCGGCAAGAACACCGCGATCGGCGCGAAGACGCTACGTCCGCAGGTGGCGACGACGCCGAAGATCTTCTCACGCGCCGAGCACGATCCAGATCGCGCATCAACAAGCAGGCGAAGGACCTGCGCGACAAGCAGCTCCTCACGTTCAAGGACGACGACGTCACCGCGCATCGAGATCATGCCAAGCCGACGGCGCGCCGCCGTTGACGCTCGACGCGCGAAGGACGAAGGCACGCTGGACGCTCGAGCCCGGGCGACGCAGCCGCGCCGACCCACCGAGGTGCGCTCGTACCTCTCCGTCGCTGCGCACGACGCGCGCCGACCGACTTCCCGACGACGCGCCGGCCGACGTCGCGAAGTACGGCCTCGACAAGCCGCGGCTGACGGTCACGGTCGCGCACCGGCAAGGACGCCGGTCACGCAGCAGCTCCTGGTCGGCGGCGAGATCAGGCGGCGAGCAGACGCAGAGCAGTCTACGCCAAGCGCGCCGACCAGCCGACGCGTGTTCGCGGTCGGCGACTGGTCGCTGCGGATCCTCGACAAGGACGGCGTCGCAGCTCCGCGACAAGACCGTGCTGGCGCTTCGACGGCGACCGCGTCGGCGCGCGTCGATCGTCGAGCGGAAGGAAGGCCCCGGCGCGACGCTCGTGCACCGCGAGCCCGGCGGCTGGACGCTCGACGGCGTCGACGAGCGCGAAGGCCAAGGTCACGGCGATCCAGCGCTTCGTCGACGACCGTGAAGGGACTTGAAGGGATCGGCTGTCGCCGCGGCCAGCCGCCGGGCGACCTCGGCGCGCTTCGGCTCGCCGCGCCGGCGCTGCCGCATCACGGTGCCGACAAGGACGGCAAGCCGATCGGCACCGTCGCTCCTGCGAAGCAGGACGCAAGTACTTACGCGATGCGCGACGAGCGGTCCCGACCGTCTTCGAGACCAGCGCGACTACATGTACACGCGGCTCGACAAGCAGGGCGCGCGACTTCGAGCAGAGGGCACGACGCCCACGACCGGCGTCTGACCGCTGGCGCCGCCCGTCGCCCGAGGGTCTCGATGCCGGCGTCCCGATCGCGGACGCCGAGGACGCGCCGGCGGCGGCGAGGACGAGGAGTGAGCGGCTCCGCGCGCCGTGCCGGCCGTCGCGCGGAACGGCCGTCGCGCCAGATGACGGATACGGCCGCCAGAAGATGTCGGCTGGCGACGCCGGGTGCTGTCACGCCCGTGGATGCGACTGGCCGATCGGAGCGGTCCGTGAGACCACCCTGCGACGCGCGTCGCTACCGGCTACCTGGCAGTACGTGGCCTGGTCTCTGGCGCTGATCGCGCAGATGTCGACGAGGTTCACCCACCCCGAGCCGGTCGGATAGTCGTCCGGCGAGCTGCAATCGGCAGCCGGGGTACTGGTCCGCCTACAATCCGCGGGACAGCCGCACTGCACCGTCGCGTCGTTCGAGCATGTGCCCGTGTTATGCCGCAGGTCGTGTTGCCGCCGAAGCACTCCGGCCCGCAGGCCTTGTCGATCGTCAATATGGCTTTGTTATCGACCTTTCGTGATGCACGCCGCGGTCAACGGCTCCGAGGCCGGCGGATCGCACTGACTCGAAAGAGGAGGAGCGCGCTGCTCTCTGGCACTTGTCGTAACACTTGACGACGCCGCCGACCTGCTTCACCAACGCCTCGCCGTCGTGTTCTGGCACTTTTGTTCCGCTGCTAAAGGGGTCGGCGCCCGTGGCTTTCGCACAGGACGCCGGGCACGAAGCTGTCCACCTGACTTCGATGTTCGCCACCTGGTCGCTCGCATAGCCGCTCGTGCTGCAATCGCCGCTGTTGTAGCACGTTGGGCACTCGGTTCCGGCCTCGAACGTCGGATCGCAGCTCTTGGTGGATCGAGGCCGTGAACTTCGCCCGGCGCCCGAGACCGAGCACGCCGTCCTTGATGCACTGCGCGGTGTTCCCACCATACGGTGGAAGCAGTCACTGAAGGTCCTGATCGCCTTCCAGGCGTTCACCGCGCATTTCGAGATGCACTTCGATTTCGCGGCCACGAACTTGGCCCCGGCCTTGTCGACGTTCTGCTCGCACTTGAACTGGGCGTCCGTCGCTGCTGGGCGACGGTCCAGTGGCGCCAAGAGCAGCGCGTCGTCGCCCGGCGAGGATCGTCGCCTGTCGAAGATTCTCATGTGTATCCTCCTCCTGTTTGGCTGTCATCGAAGCTGGCAGCGATCTTCGTTCGCCGATACGGCTAATGGCCGTTCTTCGCCAGCGTCTCTAGGGGAGGGTTATCGCCATGGGGCGGGAGTTCGCTACCCCTAAAATGTGACATTGGGTCATTGCAGGTGCTCGGCGCCAGCCAAGGGGCAAAGCTCACAATAACTGAACGTCGCCGCCGTAGCGGACGGTCGTTCGAGGCCCGCTGCCCCTCAGCCCCCGGCCGCCCGCAGGGCGTCGAGCAGCGCGTCGATCTCGTCGTCGGTGCCGACCGTGATGCGAGAGGCGCGTCGCCGAGGCCGTGGCTGCGTGAAATGCCGCACGAGGATGTCGCGCGCCGCGAGGGCGCTCGACCGGCGCCTGGTCGACGCCCGGCGGCGCGCCGAGGACGAAGTTCGCGTGCGAGTGCGGGCACGACGTAGCCCGAGTCCGCGCAGCGCCTCGACGAGCCGCGCCCGCAGGTGCGCGCAGACCCGGGCGACGTTCGCTCGCACCGTCGTCGCCTGATCGGCGCAGGGCCGCTACGCGCCGCCGCCTGCGACAAGCCGGTTCAGGCTGTACGAGTCCTTGACGGTGCGGAGACCCCGCAGGAGCTCGGGGTCGCCGAACGCGAGCCCGACACGCAGCCCGCCAGCGAGTACGACTTGGACAGCGTGCGCAGACGACGACGTTCGGCGACGTCGGCAGGCAGCGCGAGCGCGGCAGTCGCCGCTTGGCGAAGTCGACGTAGGCCTCGTCGACGACCAGCACGCCGCGCGAGCCGCTCGGCGAGCGCGCTCGATGCGCCTGCGGGCACGAGCGGTGCCGGAGGGCGAGTTCGGGTTGCAGAGGAACGTCAGCTTGGCGCCCGTGTCTCGAGCGCCGAGCGGCAGCACCAGTCGGCCGGCCAGCGCGACCTCGATCGGCTTCGCCGCCCTGCACCGCGACCAACGGCCTGGCGTAGAGGCTGTACGTCGGCACGGGAAGGCGACGCCGTCTCCGGGGTCGATCGAGCGCGCGCAGCGGGAGCGCCAGGAGCTCGTCGGAGCCGTTGCCGGCGAGGATGTGCGTCGACCGGCACGCCGTAGAGCCGCGCACGCCTCCTCGCGCGAGCGCGACACGCCTCGGATCGGGGTCAGGACGCCGCGCGCTCGTCGACCGCGTCGTGCAGCGCGCCGGAGCACCGCCGGCGACGGCGGGTACGGGTTCTCGTTCGTGTTGAGCTTGACGACCCGGCGTCCGCCGCCGGCTGCTCGCCGCGGCGTATACGGCAGGAACAGCGCGCACGACGCGCGGATCCAGCCGGCGGCGCCCCGCATGCGGGCTGGTGTTACGGCCCGCGCCCGGCTCGCCGCAAACCGGCGACGACGGCGCCTGCAGCGCCGTCGCCGACATCGGATCGCGACGGCAGCTCGCTGGACGGCGGCGATGCGCGTCGACATCCTCGAGACGTCCGTTCGGTCACCTCGATCGCGAGCCGCTCGCGGTCCGGCAAGCCGTCAGTCGCGCGTCGACGAGGCGCGCCCAGCGCTCGCGGGTCAGCGCCGCGCGAGCTCGTAGAGGCGGATGGCGGTGTCGACGTCCTTGCGACGCAGGTGGTCGTCCGCAACGACCGCAGCATCCGCTCGCGCGGACAGCGGCACGCCGCCCAGCTCGCAGACGCGCGCACCACGTCGGGGATGCGGCTCCGCGCTCCATGAGGCGCTCCGCGAGTCGCGTCCAGTCGGCTGGGTCCACGACGACCGAGTTCCGCACGTAGAGCTCATGGCCGCGTCGAGAAAGCCGCGCTCCGAGATAGCGGCGCCCGACGAGCACCTCGGACGACTTGGGCCGGCATCGGTGCACCTTCCTCGGTGCTGCGGGCACGACCGCGAGCGGCCACCCACCGGGACCGAGTGGTCAACGTAACGACCTCGAGCGACCCGCACAAGACGCGTCTGTCCATGCGTAGGCGCAATGCGCCTCAAGTCGCGATCTTGCGGTGCCGATACCCCACCAGACGACTTCGATGGCAGCCAAGCTCAACATCACGTACAGCGCGTACCGGCGAGCTCGAGCTCATTCCCCAGTCGCCGCTACGCGCGATGCGGCGAGGCGATCATCGGTCTCGCCGACGATCCGCACCCGCCGGGCTCGGCGCTCCTGCAAGGCATCGGCGGCTGCCACTACCTCGCGATCGACGACTACCACATCCTCTACCACCTCGACGAAGGACGGGCTCTGACCGTCGCTCGGCGTGCTTCAGGGCCGCCATCCGCTGCAATATACGACTCGCAGCGCGTCTGCTCGTCTGCGCCTTGGCAAACCGCGCCGGGAAGCCTCCGGGCTCGCCACGCGCTCCAGCCGCTCGACGCGCGCTTCACGCGCTGGAGGCGCTCCCCAGGCGCTGCGCCCGCTCGGGCGAGTCCGGACGGTACGGTGCGCGCCATCGCAGTATCGGTCGTCGCGCTGGTCGCTCTGGTGCGTCCTCGCATGTGCTACGGCATCCGTCCGGTCGAGCGCGGCGCCCGTGCGGATGTTCGCGGTCGGCACACAAGCAGCACGTGACCGACGCGACTCACGTACCAGACGCTTCCACGACAAGATGGCGGCCATGATGGACGCGCCTTCCCGGTCGCGCCGACGCTCGTGCAGGCCGGCGTGGACGACGTGGCGAGCCATCTCGCGCCCGTCGATCCGGCGCGCCCCGCCGAACGCGCTCGTCGTCTTCCCCGAGGACACGGGCTGCTCGCGGCGTTCATCGGCACCCGTGGCGCCGCCGCGCGACCAGCAGACTGGCACGACGCTCGCGATCGTCAACCTGCACCGTCCTACGACCCGCAGATCAGCTACTACGCAGACCGAAGTTCCCGGGTCAGCCGGCCATCCGCTAACGCTCGTCCTGCGCGCTCACCGACACGTTCTACCGCGTCGGTCTACGAGACGTTCCGCGAGCTGGCGATGACCCACGGCGTCTGATCGCGCGTCGGCACGAACATGGCGCCCGCTCGCCGCGTCGAGGAGGCGGACGACCCGACGCTCGTCGCGCTCCTGCGCGATCCCGACGAGCCCGGCGCGCACGTACGCCTACGAGGCGGTCGCGCCGTTCGCGCCGCAACACGACGCTTCGTGCTTCGCGCCCGACGGCGAGGTCCTCGTCGGCGACGGCAGCGGCGGCACGCTCCGCGCGCCCGAGCCAGACCGCGCGGCGTGCATCCGCGGCTCGACCGTCCAAGGCGTACTCGTGCCGATCGAGCAGCCGCCGCCGGGCAACGCGGCCGGCCTCGCTCTCGCTTCGACGCCGTCCGCGACCAGGAGGTGCTCGACACGCCGGTCGGACGCCTCGCGATCGTCATCTCGAAGGACGCCTGGATGGTCGACGTGAACGACCGCTTCGTCGCCGAAGGGCGCGAACGTGATCCTCCAGCCCGAGGCGTTCGACTCGTGGGCGCTTCACGACCGCCGGAGTGGTCGCCGGACGTCTTCGGCGAGGGCGGCCTCGCGAACCTGCAGAAGAACCCCGAATGGGTCGCCAACGTCGATCCCGAGCCTCACCGGCAACCTGTTCGAGATCACCTTCGACGGGCAGTGCGTCGATCATCGGGCCGGAAGCGGAAGGATCCCGCGGCCGCGCTCGGCCGCACAACGCCTGGATCGGTCAGAATCCCGACACCGCGCTGCCGCGCCGTCGCACCGTGGATCGTGCCCGATCCCGGGCATCGCGAATCTGGTCGATGACGCTCGCCGCGCGCCGCGCCGCGCTCGTCGCCGACGGCGTGCTCGCTGTGCCCGGCAGTGCCGTGCCCTGTCCGGCCCCGCTCGCGGTCGGCGCGTGCGAGAACGGCTACCGCGAGAGCGTCGTGTGGGCCGACATCGACGTGCCGACGTCGGCGACGACGAGCGCGCCGGATCTCACGCGCGCGCTGCCGCCGAACTTCGGCTCCGCGGTGCCGCGCGAGCGGCCCCGAGGCCACGCCGTCGTCGCAGCACGCGCCACGCATCGCCGCGCGCGGCACGGCACGTCTACGTCGTGTGGCACCAGGACGACGGCGCGCGGCAGCTCGTCTATCTGGCCGTCAGCCACGACAGCGCGCTTGCGACGTTCGATCCGCCGATCAAGGTGAGCGACAACCTGCCCGCGCAGCGTGACCGAGCTCAATCCGTCGATCGCGGTGCGGGGCGGCCAGGTGTTCGTCGCCTGGCAGGAGTTCGCGAGCCTCGGCAACGACGACGCCGGCCGCATCATGATGGCGCGCTTCAGCGGCCGCCCGCGCAAAGGCGGCTTCGACGTCCGCGTCGACGACCAGGACGGCGCCGGCAAGTGGATGCCGTCGATCGCGTTCGCCGGCTCGCGGCCGGTCGTCGCGTGGGTCGACGAGCGCGACCTCGGGCCCGGAGAGCGAGCCGCTCGAGCACGTCTACGTCGGCGCGCGGCCTCCCCGGCGGCCGGAGCTTCGGCCCGGCGGTGCGCGTGCGACGCGGGCACGCCCGATGCGCTCTGCGCTCCACAACGACAACAAGTGGGCGCCGTCGCATCGCCGCGCAGAAGAAGCAGCATCTGTCGTCGCCTGGGCCGACTTCCGGAGCTACCAGTGGGACATCTACTCCGCGCGCTCGTTCGACGCCGGCCTCACCTGGCAGCCGAACGTGCCGCGTCGACAACGCCTCGACGGTCTTCGAGCGCGTGAACGAGCGGCCGTCGGTCGCGATCGACCACCCGGCAACGTCCACGTCGCGTGGACGGACCTCCGCGCGCGGCAGCCCGACACGAACGTGTTCTACGCGCGCAGCGTCGATCACGGCGCGACGTTCGGCGCGAACGTCCAGATCGACGACTCGAAGGCCGGCTTCGACCCGAACGTCGACACGCCGTCGAACCAGTGGTCGCCGAGCCTCGCCGTCGACGCGAACGGCGTGTTCGTCGCGTGGCAGGACAACCGGCTCGGCAACAACGACGTCTTCTTCACGCGGAGCTTCGACGGCGGCGCGTCGCTTCCTGGCTCGACGAGCGCGTCGACGACACCGGCGACGGCACGAGCGAGCAGACGCGGCCGAGCCTCGCGTTCGGCGGCAAGGGCGCGAAGCGCGTCTGCTACGTCGCGTGGGAAGACAGCTGGAACGGCGATCGCGACGTGTACGTCGCCGCGCGGGACTGTCCCAGCCGACGAGGACTCTGTCCCTCGCCCGTCGCGGCAAAGCCGCGACGGGACCCACTCCCCAGCTCGCTCGCTCGGCCGCGCGCTGCGCGCGCGGATGGTCGAGATCGCAGGTCACGCTCCTCGGTTAGTCGCGTAGCCGAGCGCGCGGAGGCGGCGGCGCGTCTCTTCGTCGACGGGCGCCTCGGCGGCGCGCTGCGCGCGCGCATCTCGGCCTGCACGCGCTCGTCGAGCGCGGTCGCGAGGCGCGTGCGTCCGGCCGGCCGCAGATCGGTCGCTCGCCGGGATCGGCTCGTCGAGGTCGAACAGGCCCGTCCTGCCGCCGCTCGCCCTCGTGCGTGACGACGAGCTTCCGCGTGTCGCGCACGAGCGCGCGCGACTCGCCGTAGCGATAGCAGGAGCTCCGAGACCGCGTCGCCGCTCCTCGCCCGGCGACGAGGAGGCTTCGCCCGGCGAGCGCGGGCGCCGGCGGCGCGCCGGCGATCGCGAGCAGCGTCGGCACGACGTCGGCGTGCGACACGGGCGTCGTCACGCGGCCGGCCCGCGCCGCCGCCGTCCGGCAGCCGCAGCACGAGCGGCACGCGGATCAGCTCGTTGTAGACCGACTGCCCATGGCCCCAGTTGCCGTGCTCGAAGAACTCCTCGCCGTGGTCGGCCGTGACGAGCACGGCCGTCGTCGACGCGAGACCGAGCGCGTCGAGCCCGGCGAGGCAGGCGCGCCGAGCTCGGTGTCCGCGTAGAGCACGTCGCCGTCGTAGCGGCGCGATCATGTCGGCGAGCGCCGCGCCGTCGAGCGGCTCGCCGCCTTCGAAGAACCGGTAGCTCTTCCGCGGATAGTTCTTGACCGGCGCGTGCGTGCGGTCCGGCACGAAGCGGTCGAACGGCGGCGGCGGGTCGTACGGATGGTGCGGGCTCATCATGTGGACGTAGAGGAAGAACGGCTGCGGCGCCGGCGCTGCGAGCCAGCGGAGCGCCTCGTCGACGAGGATCGTGTCGCGCGCCGTCGTCGAGAGCTCGCCCAGCACGAGGTACTTCACGCGGTTGTAGAGCCGGATGCGGCTCGCCGCTCACGTCCGACAGCGCGGCGGAGCGCCTGCATGAGCAGCGTCACGCGCGCGAAGCGCTCGTCGTAGGCGGAGAAGTAGTCGTCGACGCCCTGGTCGAAGCCGTACTCGGCGTGACCCACGGATTGCCCGAGAGGAGCGCCGTCCGATAGCCCGCGCGCGCGCAGGCGCTCGGCGATCGTGACCTCGGTGTCCGGCAGCCGCGCCTCCTCGACAGCGTCTGGTGCTCCGTCGGCGAGCGGCCCGGTGACGAGCGACGCGCGTCGACGGCTTCGTCCAGCTCGACAGCGCGTACGCGTGCGCGAAGAGCGTGCCGCGCGCGGCGAACGCGTCGATCGTCGGGCTCGTCGGCGCGCGCATAGCCGTAGCAGCTCGAGGTGATCGGCGCGGAGCGTGTCGATGACGACGAGCAGGACGTTCGGGTGCGCGCCGCTCGACGCCCGGGCGGACGGCGCGCCCGTCTCGCGATCGCGCGTGGCCGCGCGTCGCGGCTGGCCACGGCCACGACGAGCAGGACCGCCATCGCCGACGAGCGCAGGCAGCGAGAGACGCCGGCGCGGTACGCGTCGCGGCCGGCCGCTGCGAGGCGTCGCACGATCGACCAGACGACCCCGATCGCCAGGACCACGACCGCGTACAACGCCGCCAGCCAGGCGGCACCTCGCACGGTGATCGCGCCGGGCGCGCGCAGCGCGACCTGCGCCAGATCGAGGACGAGGAGCGCCCACCACGCGCGCAGCACGCGTCACTCGCCCGGGCGTCGGGGTCGCCGGGCCCTTCGGGTAGACGCGCGAGGCGGCTCCAGCGCGCGAGCATCACCTTGCCCTCCGCGAAGCCCTTCGGCTTTCGACACGTCGCCGCGCGGCAGACGTGGACCTCGACCTTGCCGGCGTCGCGCGCCTTCGAGTACCACGCGGCAGCTCCGCGGCGCGCTCCAGCACCGGCCGCGGATCGCGACCTTGTCGGGATTCCGCACGACGACGTGGCTGCCCGAGTAGCCGGAGACGTGCATCCAGATGTCCTCCGGCTCGGCGACCTCGAACGTCAGCCGGTCGTTGTCCGCGTCGTTCTTGCCGACGAGCACCGTGAACCCGTCGACGTCGAGCGTGCGGTAGGGCCTGCCCTTGCTGCTCACGCGCGGCGGCCGTCATCGGATGCGCAGCCGGGATGCGCGCCGGATGCGCCGGCTCGCCGACGCTGTCTTGAGCGACGCCGCGGCGGCGCTCCCGCTGCTCGATCATGCGCTCGCGCACGATCGGCTCGAGCTCGTCGATGGCGTCCGCCAGCTCCTTCTTCCGCGGCGTGCCGTCGGGCTCCAGCTCGTCGCACTTCTCGAAGTGGCTGAGCGCCTGCGCCGAGGTCGCCGCGGAGCCGCGCCGAGACGGCCAGGTGATAGAAGCCGCGCGCCTCCTCGCCCTTGCGACCGTAGCGCGATGCCGCGCGAGCCGCTGCGCCTCTTCGAGGTCCGGCTCGATCGAGATCGCGCGCTGGAACTCCTCGAGCGCGCCGGCGTCGTCCTTCGCGTCGGCGAGCGCCTTCCCGAGCTCCTGGTGCGCGAACGCGTCGCTCGGCTGCGTCGCGAGGCGGCGGCGGAGCGCCGCCTCGGCGTTCTGCGTCGACTTGAGCGCGACGTAGACGCTGCCGAGCGGCCGGTCGACGCGCGGGCCGTAGCCCGAGGTCGCGCGCGCTCTCGAGCGCGACGCGCGCGGAGTCGAGCTGGCCGACGCCCTGATAGACGCGGCCGAGCAGGAACTGCGCTTCCGCGTCGTCCGGCTTCGCGTCGGCCTTCCGCTTGTACTCGGCGACGACGACGTCGGGCGGCTCCGGTCGCGGCGCGCACGACCGCCTGCACCTCCGGCCAGCTCGGGGCTCGCGGCGCGGCCGCCCGCGCGGCGTGCGCAGCTTCTGCGCGTCGATGATGTCTCGACGTGCGCGACGCGCTCCTCCGTGACCGGGTGCGACAGCATGTACGGCCGGCACGCCGGCCGGGTTGACGCGCTGCTCGACGAGGAGCTGCTTGAAGAAGCTGCCGAGCGAGTGCGGGTCGTAGCCGCTCTGCGTGGCGATGCGGAGCCCGATGTAGTCGGCCTCCTGCTCGAACTCGCGCGAGTACTTGAGCTGCGCCACCTGCGCGGCGGCGATCGCGCCCGCGCCGAGGACCGGGTTCACGACCGAGAGCAGCACGCCGAGCAGCGCCGCCGCGCTCCACACCATGCCCGGACGTCTGCTGGCGCACGATGTGGTGCGCGTGCACGTGCGCGATCTCGTGCGCCGAGCACGCCGACGATCTCGTCGTCGTTGCCGGCGCGCGCGAGCAGCCCGGAGAACACGAACGACGTAGCCGCCTGGCACGGCGAACGCGTTCAGCGCCGGGTGCGCGATCACGAAGAACTGGTAGTCGAACTCCTGCGCGCCGAGGCTCTCGACGAGCTGCTTCCCGAGCCCGTTGACGTAGCGTCGTGACGGCGGGATCGGTGATGAGCGGATCTGGGAGCGCGCCTCGAGGAAGAAGCGCCGGCCGAGGTCGCGCTCGCGTGCTCGGCGAGCGGGCCGCGCGCGCGTCGGCGGCACCTGCGCGAGCAGCGCCGCCACCAGCGCGAGCGCGAGCGAGGCTGCGGCCGCCGCATCAGCGCGAGCCCCGCGCGACGCCCCGCGCGACGTCCTTCGCGAAGTACGTGATGATGACGTCGGCGCCGGCGCGGCGGATCGCGCGTCAGCGTCTCGTCGACCGCGCGCGCCTCGTCGATCCAGCCGTTCGCGCGCCGCCGCCTTGATCATCGCGTACTCGCCGCTCACCTGGTACGCGGCGACCGGGTAGCCGAAGCGCTCCTTCACGCGCCGGATCGACGTCGAGGTACGGCAGCGCCGGCTTCACCATGACCATGTCGGCGCCTTCCTCGACGTCGAGCGCGACCTCGCGGAGCGCCTCCTCGACGTTCGCGGGATCCATCTGGTAGCCGCGGCGGTCGCCGAACTGCGGCGTCGACTCGCGCGGCGTCGCGGAACGGCCCGTAGAAGCCGGACGCGAACTTGGCGGCGTACGACAGGATCGGCAGGTGCGTGAAGCCCGCCGCGTCGAGCGCCCGGCGGATCGCGCCGACGCGCCCGTCCATCATGTCCGACGGCGCGACGATGTCCGCGCCGGCGCGCGCGTGCGCGAGCGCCTCGGCCGCGAGCAGCTCGAGCGTCGGATCGTTGTCGACCTCGCCGTCGCGCAGGACGCCGCAGTGGCCGTGGTCGGTGTACTCGCAGAGGCAGACGTCGGTGATGAGCAGCAGGTCCGGCGTCGCGCGGCGGATCGCGGCGAGCGCGCGCGGGATGATGCCGTCGGCGGCGACGGCGCCGCTGCCTGCGCGTCCTTCGTCTCCGGGATGCCGAAGAGCAGCACCGACGACACGCCGGCGTCGACGAGCCGGCGGCACTCCTCCGCCGTCCGGTCGACCGAGAGCTGCGCGACGCCGGGCATCGACGCGACGGGGTTCTCGACGTTCGTGCCCGGCAACACGAAGAGCGGCTGGACGAGCTGGTCGGCGACGACGTGCGTCTCGCGAACGAGCCGGCGGAGCGCGTCGCGACGCCGCATGCGCCGCGGGGCGATACGCGGGAAGCGGCTCATCCCGCGGCCCCGCTTAGAGGATCACCATCCGCATTGCAAAATCGATCGGCGAGCGCGTCCGCGAGCGCGGCTGCCGTGTAGGTCGGCGCGATCACGTCGACGCGCAGGCCCGACCTCGCGCGCGGTCTCCGCGGTCACGGGACCGATGCACGCGACGAGCGGGCCGCGGCCGCGCGCGATCGCCGCGACGCGCGGCGGCGCCGGCGAGCGCCGCGAAGTTCCGCACGGTCGAGCTCGACGTGAACGTGACGCGCGTCGATCGCGCCGGCCGGCGAGCGCGTTCGCGCAGCCCGTCCGCGTCCGGCGTCGGACGGCGCGACCGCCGCGTAGGCGATCACCTCGTCGACGTCGCGCCGCGCGCGCGCAGCGTCGTCGGGCAGGATCGCGCGCGCACCGGCGGCGCGCGGCAGCAGGACGCGGCGGCCGCGCAGGTCGCTCCTCGCCGAGCGCGTCGAGCAGCCCTTCGGCGCGATACTCGGCCGGCACCAGCGCCGGGCGCAGCGAGCCGCCGCTCGAGCTCGGCCGCGGTCTCCGGTCCGATCGCGGCGATGCGTGACGCGATGCGAGCGCTCGCGACGTCGCCGCCGAGCGCGGCCATGCGCTCGAAGAAGACGCGCACGCCGTTCACGCTCGTGAAGACGATCCAGTCGTAGCGTGCCGGCGGCCTGCACCGCGCGATCGAGCGCGGCCGGATCCGGCGGCGGCGCGATCTCGATCGTCGGCACGAGCATCGACCTCGGCGCCGAGCGTCCTCGAGCGCGCGCGGCGAGCTCGCCGGCCTGCGCGCGCGGCCGCGTCACGACCACGCGCCGGCCGAGGAGCGGCCGCCGCTCGAACCAGGCGACGCGCTCGCGGAGCCCGACGGTCGCGCCGACGACGACGACGCGCCGGCGAGCGCGACGCCCGCCGCGGCGCGCCTCGGCGGCGATCGTCGCGATCGTCGCGACGATCGTGCGCTGGCTGCCGAGCGTGCCGCGCTCGATGACCGCCGCCGGGCGTGTCGCGGCGGCGAGGCCGTGGCGCGACCAGCGCCGCGCGCGATGTCGGGCAGGTGCTTCACCGCCATGAGGAAGACGAGCGTCCCGCCCTGGCGGGCGAGCAGCTCCCACGGGAGCCGCGGCGGACCGCCGGCCGGGTCGGTCGCCGCGAGGTGGCCGGTGATGAACGTCACGAGCGACGCGTGGTCGCGGTCGGTGACCGGGATGCCGGCGTACGCGGGCACCGCGATCGCCGACGTCACGCCGGGCACGACCTCGAACGGGATGCCGGCCGCGCCGGAGCGCCTGCGCCTCCTCGCCGCCGCGGCCGAACAGGAACGGGTCGCCGCTCTTGAGCCGCACGACCGTGCGCCCGTCGCGGGCGCGGGCGATCAGCAGCGTCCGCGATCGCCGCCTGCGCGAGCCGCCCGGCGCCGCCGTGCGGCCGGCCGACGTCGACGATCTCGGCGTCCGCCCGCGCGTGCTCCAGGAGCCGGCGAGTTCACGAGGTCGTCGTGCACGACGACGTCCGCCGGCGCGAGGCAGCGCTGCCCGCGGAGCGTGAGGAGCCCTGGATCGCCCGGTCCGGCACCGACCAGATAGACGCGGCCGCCCACGCTTCGCCTTCATCGCCCGATCAGAGCGCCCCGGCGCCCCGCGCGAGGAGGCGGTCGGCGAGCGCCGCGGCCGAGCCTGACCGCGTCCGCGGCGGCCCCGTCGATCGCGTCCTCGAGCCGCTGCGTGCCGTCGAGGTCGCTCACCTGCGCGCGAAGCGCCAGGCGATCGCCCGTGACGGTCGCATGCGCGGCGAGCGGCGTGTTGCAGTCGCCGCCGATGCCGTGAAGGAAGCCGCGCTCCGCGGCCACGGCCGCCGCCGACGGCGGGTCGGTCCAGCGCCGGCGAGCAGCGTGCGCGCGTCGCCGCGTCGCCGGCGCGGCACTCGAGCGCGAGCGCCCCCTGCCCGACCGCGGGCAGGAGCACGTCGGTCGGGAGCGGCCGCGCGGCCGGCTCCGTCGACGCCGAGCCGCGCGAGGCCCGCGGCGGCGAGCACGATCGCGTCGAAGTCGCCGGCGCGCCAGCGCTGCGAGGCGCGTGTCGACGTTGCCGCGGAGCAGCGTCACGTCGAGGTCGCGCCGGCGCGCCAGAGCTGCGCGCGCCGGCGGACGCTCGCCGTCCCGATCCGCGGCGCCCTGCGGCAGCGCCGCGAGCCCGTCGCGCGCGGCTCACGAGCACGTCGCGCGCGTCGGCCCGCGGCGGCACGGCGCACGAGCGCGAATGCCCGGGCACGAGGGCCGGCACGTCCTTCATCGAGTGGACCGCGAAGTCGATCGTCGCCGGCGGCGAGCGCCTCCTCGAGCTCCTTCACGAAGAGTCCCTTGCCGCCGGCCGGTGCGAGCGGGCCGCGCTGGAGCTTGTCGCCGCGTCGTGCGGATCAGCACGAGCTCGACCGCGAGGCCCGGATGGCGCGCCTCGAGGTCGCGCGCGACCATCGAGGCCTGCGCCCGCGCGAGCGCGCTGCCGCGGGTGCCGAGCGCGAAGCGTCGTCGCGGCCACGGCTACTCGTCCTCGTCGTCCGGCTCGCGATCGTGACCGACGCCCAGGCGGAACGAGCGCGCGCAGCGGCGTCGACGTAGAGCGTCTCGCTCGGTCGGCCGCGCGCGGCGGAGCTCGCTCAGCGGCGCGTGGAGGATCTTGTTCACGATCGTCCGCGTGAGCCGCTCGATGCGCGCTCGCGCTGGCCGGTCGTCGAGCGACGCGCCCGCCGCCGCGAGATAGCGCGCGATCTCGCCTCGCGGATGCGCTCGATCTTCTCGCGGAGCTCCACCATCGTCGGCACGGCGTCGAGGCCGTCGAGCCAGCTTGCAGAACGTGTCGACCTCGCCCTCGACGATGCGCTCGGCGATCGCCGCTTCGCCGGCGCGGGCGTCCTTGTTGTCGGCGATCACGCCTTCGAGGTCGTCGATGTCGTAGAGGTAGCACGCCGTCGAGCGCGTTGATCGACGGCTCGAAGCTCCGCGGCACCGCGAGGTCGATCAGGAACATCGGCTTGCCGCGCCGCTCGCGCATGGCGTCGTGCACGTCGGCCCGGCTGAGGAGCGGGCGGTCGCTGCCGGCGGCGCTGACGACGAGGTCGGCCAGCGGCAGCGTCCGGCCGAGCTTGTCGAACGGCAACCGCGATGCCGCCGAGCTCGCCGGCGACCGCGCTCGCGCGCTCGAACGTGCGGTTCACGACCATGAGCGTGCCCGTGCCCTGCGCGAGGAGCTGCGCGCGCCGTCAGCTCGCCCATCGGCGCCCGCGCCGATCAGGAGCGCCGTCTTGTCCTGGAAGCGGTCGAAGATCTCCTTCGCGAGCTCGACGGCGGCGGAGCCGACGGAGACGCGCGCGTGCCGCGATGCCGGTCTCGCTGCGGACGCGCTTCGCGGCCGAGAACGACTTGTGGAACGCGCGGTGGAGGACACGGCCCGACGCGCCGATCGCCGCCGCGATCTGGTACTGCTCCTTCAGCTGCCCGCAGAATCTGCGGCTCGCCGACGACCATCGAGTCGAGGCTCGCGGCGACGCGGAAGAGATGCCGGACCGCCTCGCGGCCGCGGTACGTGTAGAGCCGGTCGCCGATCGCCTCGGGCGCGACGCCGTGCTCGGCGCGCGAGGAACGACGGCAGCGCCGCGGCGACCGGCGTCGCCGGACGCGCCGCAGGCGAGCACCTCGACGCGGTTGCAGGTCGACACGATCACGCACTTCGTCGACGCGCGGGCAGCGCGACGAGCCCGCGGAGCGCCGGCTCGAAGCGGCCGTTGTCGAACGCGAGCTGCTCGCGCACCTCCACGGGGGCGGTGTGATGCGAGAGCCCGACGAGGACGATTTCCCGTGCCACGCGCGTTTCCAACGCCTTCTCAGTAGGCCTTGCCGTGGATCCCGATGCCGAGGACGTTCACGCCGACGAGCGAGAGCACGATGACCACGAAGCCCGCGATGGTGAGCTGCGCCGCCCAGCGGCCGCGCCATCCCGCCGTCATGCGGCCCTGGAGCAGCATCGACGTAGAGCAGCCACACGAGCAGCGTGAAGAGGATCTTCGGATCGCTCATCCACGGCTGTCCGACCACACCACGTGCGCCCAGACGATGCCGCTCACGACGCCGAACGTGAGCAGCACGAGCCCCCAGACGAGGCAGGTGTGGCTCACGCGGTCGAGCGTCTCGAGCGACGGCAGCGGGCCGCGCTTCCGCGGCCGCGGTGCGCCTTCAGCCGGCGCTCCTGGATCAGGTAGAGAACGCTCGCGCTGAACGCGAGCGCGAAGACGGCGTCGCCGAGGAGCGAGATGCCGACGTGCAGCGGAACCACACGCTGTGCAGGATCGGCGGCAGCGGCTCGACGGCGCCCTTGGAGCGCCATCGCCGCGAACGCGAGCCCGAACGCGAGCGGCGAGACGATCGCGCCCAGCGCGACGCAGCGGCGCGCGGAGCTGCGCCAGCGAGGAAGAGCCCGACGAGCAGCACCGCGAGGATCGACAGCGACTCGCCGAGGCTCGCCGCCGGCATGCTGCCGACCGCCGCGGCGCGGATCGCGAGCGCGGCCACGTGCGTCGCGAGGCCGATCGTCAGGAGCGAGCGGAGGAGAGCCGCCCCCACTGCGCCGTCCCGCCGGCCACGCCCGCGAGGGCCGCGATGGTGGCCAGCAGGTAGAGGACGGCGGCGATGCGGAGCACGATCAGATCGGTATCCATCCGCTCACCTCGTCCCCGCCGAGATCGACGCCGAGCTGCCGCAGGGTCCACGGCTCGCCGGTCGTCGTCGCGATCAGCGCGTCGATCGCCGCCCGGTCGTCGCGCCGGACGAGGGCCAGCAGCTCCGAGTCGACCAGGCGCTCCATCACCTCGGCCCGCCGGCACGCGCGGCAGCGCGCGTCCGGACGGCGCCGAGGATCGTCACGTAGGGCTCGTAGGCGGCGTCGAGGCGTCCTTCGAGGTCGCGCCGGAGCCGCGCCGCGAGCGTCGGGGCTCGACCCGCCCGTGCCGATCGCCACCTGGAGGTCGCCGCGGGCGACGACGGCCGGGGCGAAGAACGAGCAGGCCGCGGGCACGTCGACGACGTTCAAGAGCACGCGCTCCCGGCGCGGCCTCGGCCTCGAGCCGACGCGATCAGGGCGGGATCGTCGCGTCACGGCGTAGGCCAGCATCGCACCGCGGAGGTCGCCCGTCGCGGTAGGCGCGACGCTCGTGGCGCGATACGCCCGGCGCTCGCGAGCGCGTCCAGGCCGGGCACCACGCCGGGCGCGATCACCGTCACGTGGGCGCCCGCATCCAGACAGGCGAGCGCCTTCCGCTCGGCCACCGGCATCGCCGCCGATCACCACGCAGCGACGTCCTTCCAGACGCAGAAACACGGCGTGGGTGCGCATCGGCGGAGACTACCAGATGGCTCAAGCCCCGGAACACGGGGTTCCTGCGTGCGCGCCGTCAGGTGCGGCGCGGGATCTTGAGGACCTGGCCTTGCGGATCTCGCCGCGGCTTCAGGCGGTTGGCCGTCTTCAGCTGGCGACGCTGACGCCGTAGCGATTGGCGATCTCGGAGAGGGTGTCGCCGTGACCGACCCGGTGGGCCGTCAGCGACTACCGCCGCCGCCCTTGCTGCGGCTCGCCGACCGGCGCGACGACGGCGACGGCGCGGGAGACGCGCATCACGCGCGGCTCGGCGGCGAGCTCCGGCGACCCGCTCCTGGAAGCCGGACGAATGCTGTGCGCCGGGAGGCGGAGCTCGTTACCCCGCCGGAATGTGACGGCGCCCGTCCACGACGCAGTCCATGAGCGCGGGATTGAGCGACGCGACGGTCTCTCGCTCGCAGCCGGCGAGCTTCGCCGCGACCTCGATGCCGAGCGGGCGCTCGAGCGGGACGACGCGCGTGGGCTCGGCCGACGTGCCCTCGAGCTTCCCGAAGTACGTGCTCGCGGTACTTGTCGACGTCGAGCGCGGCCAGGAACTCGGCGTAGAAGTTCCGCGACGCGAAGCCGAACGCGTTGCCCCGGTAGCGCTGCACGATGACGCCGATGTCGGTCGTTGCCGGTGTCCTCGATCGCGCGCCGGATGCCGGCAGGCCCGTGGTTGTAGGCCGTGATCGCGAGCGGCCACTGGTCGTCGAGGTTCGCGTAGTTGTGGCGGAGGAAGCGCGCGGCGCCCGCGCGTGGACGCGATGGGGTCGCGGCGCTCGTCGACGATGTCGTTCACGTCCATCGAATAGATGCGGCCGGTCGCCGGCATGAACTGCCAGATCCCGGCGGCGCCGACCTTCGAGTAGGCCTCGACGTCGAAGCAGGACTCGACCAGCGGCAGGCGCGTGAGCTCGGTCGGGAGGCCTTCCTCGCGGAAGATGCGCTCCATCTCGGGAGGTAGCGATGCGCGATGCGGAGGCCCTCGGCGAACTTCTCGCGCAGGCCCCGCTGGGTGCGGAGGCGCTTGGGATCGACGGCGTCCCGGAACTTGGTCGGGGTCGGATCGTCCCGGTACATGTCGAAGACGCGCTGCTCGTCGGGGGTGAGACCCGTCGGCTTCGGGCCGGCCTCGTCGAGCTTCGCGAAGATCGCGCGGATGCGCGCCACCTCGCCGGCGGTGTCGTCCTTGATCAGCTGGTCGAGCGCGATCGGGCCCAGGTAGTCGTACGACGCGGAAGTCGAGGACCGAGTAGACCTTGTCCAGGTCCCAGGTGTCGTGCACAACCACCTGCAATCGCGAGTAGTCGGCGAAAACCGAGCGCCAGAACCTGACGTTGGGCTCGAGGCTCGCGGGGCGTGGGAAGGTGTCCGCACGCGTCGGCGTGACGACGAGGAGGAGAAAGAAGGTTGCTAGAAGCCCAGGAACCAGTCGCATTTACACCTCCACCCCTCCACTTCCACGCCTCCGGCGAGGATCGTACCAAAGCGCTCTGAAGAGAGTCAACCAAATCGGCTGCGCCGTCGCGCTCTTTCGGCGTGTGCGCTGTGCTCCAGCGGCTGCATCGGCGACGCCGAGACCTCCCGGCACCCTCATCATCGGGCTCGATAGCGACCCGCAAAGTCTCGACCCGCGCTTCGGCGCCGACGCGACGAGCGCACGCGTCGCCGATCTGCTCCACATGGCGCTCACGCGCGCCGACGGCGCCGGCGGTCGGCTCCCGAGCTCGCGCAGTCATGGGAATGGCTCGATGCGCGGACGCTCCGCTTCCGTCTCCGCGACGACGTCCGCTTCTCCGACGGCCGTCCGGTGGGCGCGAACGACGTCCGCGCCACGTACGAGGCCGTCCGCGACGCCGCGCTCGCGTCGCCGCGCCGAGCCACCCTGGCGTCCGCTGGCCTCCGTGGAGACGCCCGACGAGCGCGACGGTGGTCATGCATCTTGACCGCGCCGGACGCCGCGTTCCTGACGCGACGAGCGTCGCGATCCTGCCGGCCGACGCCGCCCTCGCCCCGGCCGAGTCGTCCGGCGCGGCGCCGCCGATCGGCGCCGGCCCCTATCGGCTGGTCGAAGCGCGCCGCGGCGACCGGATCGTGCTCGCGCCGAACCCGTCACTTCGCCCCGCGGCCCGCCGCGCGATCGAGCGCCTGGTCCTCCGGATCGTGCCGGACGCGGTCGTGCGGGTGCTCGAGCTCGAGCGCGGCGGGGTGGGTTTCCTCCAGGAGCATGCTCGAGCCCGAGATCCTGGACCGCCTGCGCGCGTCGCCGCGACTCGCGACGAGCATCACGCCCGGCACGAGCGTCGCGTACCTGGCCTTCAATTTCCGCGATCGGCGACTCGCCGACCGCCGGCGTGTGACGCGCGATCGCCGCGGCGATCGATCGCGACCTGCTGGTCCGCGCGCTCGCTCGGCCCGACCGGCGCGCCCGGCGACCGGGCTGCTGACGCCCGAGCACTGGGCGTACGCCGACGTGCCGCGGTCCCCGCCGGTCGCGGCGTCGGGCGCAGCCGGCTCCTCGACCGCGCCGGCTTCGTCGACCCCGACGGCCCCGGGCCGGCTGCCGCGCTTCCGCATCGTCTACAAGACGTCGAACCAGCCTGGACGGCGGCGGCTGGCGGAGGCGTTGCAGGCCGAGCTCGCCGGCGTCGGCATCGCGCTCGACGTCCGCACCTACGAGTGGGGCACGCTCTTCGCCGACATCCGGAGCGGCAACTTCGAGCTGGCGTCCATGACGTGGGTCGGCGTCGCCGATCCGACCTCTATCGCCTCGCCTATCACTCGAAGATGACGCCGCCGGCCGGCTCTGAACCGCGGCCGCTACGCGAGCCGCGCGATGGACCGCCTGACCGACGCCGGCCATCGCGACGCTCGAGCTCGACCGCGCGGCAGGCGATCTACGCGCGCGTCCAGCGCTGGGCCGCGCACGACCTTCCGGCGCTGCCGCTCTGGTGGGAGGATCGCGTCGTCGTCGCGACGAAGCGGCTCACGGCTTCGTCCCGCGGCCGAGCGGCGACCTCGGCGGCCTCGCCGCGGCGAGGATCGAATGACGCGGCGGCTCCTGTCGATCGTCCCGACGCTCGTCGGCGTCACGCTCCTCGTCTTCGCGTTCCTGCACGCGGTGCCGGGCGATCCCGTCGAGATCATGCTCGGCGAGTCGGCGAGCGCCCGCGACGTGGCCGGGCTCCGCGCGGCGCTCGGCGCTCGACCGGCCGCTCCCCGAGCAGCTCGCGCTGTTCGCGTCGCGCCTGGCGCACGGCGACCTGGGCGCGTCGATCGCGTTCCGCGCGCCGGTCGCGACGCGTGATCCGCGAGCGCCTGCCGGCGACGCCGCTGCTCGCGGTCGCGGCGCTCTGCCTCGCGATCGCCGGCGGCGATCCCGCTCGGGGTGGCGGCCGCGCTCCGGCCGCACTCGGCGCGTCGATCGGCGTCGCCCGCGTCGCGAGCCTCGTCGGCGTCGCGGTTCCGAGCTTCGTGCTCGGCCCGGTGCTTGTGCTCGTGTTCGCGATCGGGCTCGGCTGGCTGCCCGATCTCCGGCAGCGGCGGGCCCGCGTACCTCGTGCTGCCCGCGGTGACGCTCGCGCTCGGCATGGGCGCGGTCCTCGTACGCGCCTCACGCGCGCCGCGATGCTCGAGGTGCTCGGGCCAGACCACCTCCGGACCGCGCGCGCGAAGGGCGCCGGGCCGATGCGTCGCCGTCGTGCACGCGCTCCGCACCGGCGCTGCCGCCGGTCGTGACCGTGATCGGCCTCCAGGCGGGCGGCGCTCCTGCGCCGGCGCGATCGTCACCGAGACGATCTTCGCGTGGCCGGGCGTCGGCCGGCTCGTCGTGCAGGCGATCGGCGCGCGCGACTACCCGCTCGTCCAGGGCTGCGTGCTCGACGATCGGCGTCGTGTACGTGGTCGTGAACCTCGCTGACCGACGTCGCTGCTCGCCGTTCGCTCGACCCGAGGCGTCCGGCGATGAGCGCTGACGCGCCGCCGCTCGGTCGGCTCGCCGGCGCGACTGCTGCTCGTCGTCCTCGCGCTGCGTCGTCGCGGTCGGGCGGCTCGTGCGACGCGGATCCGATCGGCACGCGACCTCGCGGGCCGGCTCGCCGCGCCCGAGCGCCGGCGCACCCGCTCGGCCAGGACGGCCTCGGCCGCGACGTCCTCGCCCGCGTCGTCGTCGGGCGCGCTGCGTCTCCGCTCGCCGTCGCTGTGACCGTCGTCGCGACGTCGCTCGCGATCGGCGTCGCGCGTCGGCACGACCGCCGCGATCGCCGGCGGCTGGATCGACCTCGTCCTCGCGCGCACGATCGACGTCGTCCTCGCCTTCCCGGGCCTCCTGCTCGCGATCGCGATCGCCGCCGTGCGCGGCCCCGGCGTCGCGAACGTGATCGTCGCGCTCTGGCTGCTCGGCTGGACCGGCTACGCGCGCCTCGCGCGCAGCGAGGTGGCGCCGCTCCGCGCACGCGACGTTCGCCGAGGCCGGCGACCGGCGCTCGGCGCCAGCCGCGTGCGGCTCGTCCTCCGGCACCTCCTGCCGCTCGCGGCGCCGGCGCTGCTCGTGCAGGCGACGTTCGGCGTCGTCCGGTGCGATCGTCGCGGAGGCGAGCCTGTCGTTCCTCGGCATCGGCGTGCCGCCGCCGACCGCCGTCGTGGGGCGCGATGCTCGACGAGGGCCGGCAGTTCCTGCTCGTCGCCCCGCACCTGCGTGCTCGCGCCGGGCGCCGCGCTCGCGCTGACGGTGCTCGGCCTCCAGCTCGTGGGCGACGGCTTGCGCGACTGGCTCGACGTGCGCGCGCGAGGACCGGCTCACGTGTAGACGGGCGCCGGCGCGCGGGCCGCGTCAGCGCTGGCAGCCGGGCAGTAGAAGCTCGAGCGGCCGACGACCACGACCGGACGGATCTCGTCGCGCACCGCGAGCACGGCGCGCCCGCGCGATCGTAGACGGCGTGGTCGTCCTGGAACGAGCCGGCCTGGTCGAAGCCGTCGCGATAGTCGGAGATCGAAGACCCGCCGCGCGCGATCGCCGCGTCGAGGACCGCGCGCATCGCCGCGATCGATCCGCGTCGCAGTCGTCGCGCGTGACAGCCGCGCGGCTCGCCGCCGCGGGCGAATGCCGGCGCGGAAGAGCAGCTCGCTGACGTAGATGTTGCCGAGGCCGGCGATCTCGCGCTGGTCCATCAGGAGCGACTTCACCGTCGTGCGCGCGACCGCGCGCGCGCGCGAAGAGCCAGGCGCCGGTGAGCGTCGGGATCGAGCGCGTCGACGCCGGGGCCGACGACCGCCGGCACGGCGTCCGCGTCGAGGACGTCGAGGCGGCCGAAGCGGCGCGGATCGTTGTAGACGAGCGTCGCGCCGTCCTCGAGCCCGAGCTCGACGTGGTCGTGGACGAGCGGCAGGCGGCGTGCGCGCTGCCGATCGTCAGGCGGCCGGTCATGCCGAGATGGACGAGCCAGAACGCGGCCGTCGTCGAGCGGCGTCAGGAGGTACTTGCCGGTGCGGCCCATGCGGCCCGAGCGTGCGGCCGGCGAGCCGCGTGGCGAAGTCGACGGCGATCGGCGTGCGGAGCCGCGCGCTCGCGCACGACGACGTCGCGCGACCGTGCGGCCTGTCGAGCTGCCGGCGCCGAGCCCGCGCGCGATCGTCTCGACCTCGGGCAGCTCCGGCATCGTCGCACGCCGCGGCGTCCTCGAGCGCGCGCGCGAGCCGCGCGAAGTCGGCCGTCGAGAGTCGCTCGGCGCGCGTGCCCGGATCGATCGCGGCGCGCGGCGAACGCCGCGGCGACGGCGCCGGCGTCGAGCCCGCGCGTCTGCCGCGAGCGCGCCGAGCGCGTTCCGCAGCGTCTTCCGCCGCTGGCCGAACGCGGCGCGCACCGACCGCGCGATACGTCGTCGGCGTCGCCGAGCGTCGACGCGCGGCGCGGCGCTCCAGCGGACGTCGACGCACCGACGACTCGACCCGCGGCGGCGGCATGGAACGCCCGGCGCGACACGCCGAACGCGACGCGCACCTCGGCGAACGTCTGCACGAGCGCCGGCAGCACGCCCCAGTCCTTGCCGCCGGGCCGCGCCGCGAGCCGGGTCGCGACCTCGCGCTGCATCATCACGACCGCGCGCGGAAAGCGGACGCGCAGCTCGAGCAGGCGGAAGAGGATCGGCGTCGTGATGTTGTACGGCAGGTTCGCGACGACCGTCGCGCTCGCGGCTCGACGAGCGTCGCGTCGAGCGGCAGCTCGAGCACGTCGCCGACGATCACGCGCACGTGCGGGCGGTCGGCGTAGCGCTCGGCGAGCCGGGCGCGCGAGGCCGCGGTCGATCTCGACCAGGTAGAGCCGGCCGCGCGCGATCGGCGAGCGCGTCGGTGAGCGCGCCCAGGCCCGGGCCGATCTCGAGCACGCGTCGTGGCTCGTCGCGACCGCGGCCAGCGTCGACGATGCGGCGCGACGATCGCTCGGATCGCACGAGGAAGTGCTGGCCGAAGCGCTTGCGGGGCGCGAGGCTGCGCCGCGGCGAGCGCGTCGCGCGCGTCCCGCCGCACGCCCATCAGCGCGCGCCCAGGCGTCGACGGCCGCCGAACGGCAGCGCCGCGATCGACGTCGATCGTCGAGGCCGTCGTCCTCGCCGGCGGCGAGCCGCCGCCAGCCCGGCGAGCGCGATCATGGCGGCGTTGTCGGTGCAGAGCGCGGGCCGCGGGACGAGCACCTCGACGCCGCGCTCGGCGCCCAGCGTCGTCATGCGCTCGCGGAGCCGGCGGTTCGCGGACACGCCGCCCGACACGACGAGCCGCTCCGCGCCGGTGACGTCGAGCGCCTCGAGCGTCGCGTCGACGAGCATGTCGACGAGCGCTTCCTGCACGCTCGCGGCGACGTCGGGCAGCTCCGCTCGGTCGGGCGGACTGTCGCGCACGTACTGCCAGACGGCGGTCTTGAAGCCGCTGAACGAGAGATCGAAGCGGCCGCGCTTCAGGCGCGCGCGCGCGGAAAGCGGATCGCGCGCGGGTTGCCGGTGCGCGCGAGCCGGTCGATCGCCGGGCCGCCGGGGTAGCCGAGGCCGAGCACCTTCGCGACCTTGTCGAACGCCTCGCCGACGGCGTCGTCGCGCGTCCGGCCGAGGCACGCGTAGTCGCCGCGGCGCGCGCGCGAGGTAGAGGCCCGAGTGGCCGCCGGAGACGATCAGACCGAGGAACGGATGCGGCACCGGCTCGTCGACCGGCGCGCTCGAGATTCACCGCGAGCAGATGCCCTTCGAGGTGATGGACGCCGACGAGCGGCAGCCGCGCGGCGAAGCGCGATGCCCTTCGCGACGGAGAGGCCCGACGAGCAGCGAGCCGACGAGCCCCGGACCGCGCGTGACGGCGATCCCGTCGACGTCGTCGAGCGATCGCCCGCCTGCGCCGAGCGCGCGCGTCGATCGACCGCGAGCACGCTGCCGCACGTGCTCGCGCGACG
>ERZ1370068.11363-contig-9983_pt1 | contig 31206 bp, 55 predicted proteins | sample MGYA00561227_ERZ1370068 | MGnify/ENA primary metagenome ERZ1370068 (study PRJEB38410, sample SAMEA6850437) | metagenome | study: Metagenomic assessment of the ecological functions of the soil: analysis of the soil microbiota associated with the...
CTCCTGCAGGAGAATCGGAGCGCCCAGGCTGCAGGTATGGATCGACAGGAAGGACGCCATCTGGAGAACCACCAGGATCTCATCGCGGGTCGCGCCGGCTTCCAATGCGGCACGGATGTGGCGGCGGGTGCCGTCCGCGTTCAGGTTCGTGCAGGCGGCGTGCCACGCTATGCTGACCAGCTCAACCGTCTTGAGCGGCAGCACACCGCTGGTCCATGGGTTTGTCGTCATCCGCACGCACGCATCCGCCCACTGCGGATCCCACTCGCGCAGCTTCCCCAGAGCCGCCGAATCCCACGGCCCGCGATGCGTCGCCAGCTGTGTTCCAGCATGGTCCCGGGCTGGCTGCTTTTCATCAGAGCCCTTTCCTGCCTCGGCAGTCTGGGCCTTGGCCATGGCCAAGGCCCAGCCCGCAACTGTTCCCAGCAGCGCTCCGACGCCAGCCACGAATGGCCGGCGGGTCATCCGCCTTTGTCCCGAGCCTTCCGGTGGGCGAACGTCATTTGCTGTCGTTTGTTCGCTGTCATTTGGCTTGAAGGCATCTGTTTCGTGTCGGTTTGCCATAAGGTTCTCTCCTCGCAATGCCCGCTTCTTGTCTCTAAATATCCGCTTTAATTCTCAAACCTTGATCAACCTCGCTGCACAGCGTCCAACAGCGGTGCAGACAGCGCCGCAGCCACGTCGTGGCCGAGGACCGCGAAGAGCGGCGTGTTCAGGTGCGAAACCCGCGAATCGCTTGCAGCCCAGAATCGTTGCGTACGGCTGCTGCCCCTTGGCAAGATCAGCGAGAACCTCCGGTTGAATCCGGGGAAAGTACGAGGCGCCTCGCACAAAGCGCTGATTGCCATCTTTCAAGCGTTGGATCGCCTCGTCGGCAGACATGTCGCGCTTGTCGTTCATGGTTTTCCCATCATCGCCAGCATGACCTGAAGAATGAGGATCTTCATGATGGCTGCGGTCGGGAAAGTGATCGCGTAGGCGATGTCAGTGCGGTCGGTCGCCACGAGCTTCGAGGCGAACACCGCGATCGCCGGGTTGGCAGCCACGCCCGAGGTGACGCCGAGGAGGTCATCGAATCGCAACTTGAAGACGAAATGCCCGACGAGCAGATTGAAGGGCACCGCGGCGAGCACGATGGCGGCGCCCAAACCCAGGAAGAGCGGCCCCGTCTGCTGCACCGTCTCGAGGAACTTCGGCCCCGAGGTCATGCCGATTTGTGCGAGAAACAACGTGAGGCCAAGATTGCGCAGGATGAGATTGGCCGAGATAGGCATGGTCCAGACCCAATCTCCGGTTCGGCCCAGCTCGGCCAAGGATGAGCCCAACGACGAGCGGCCCGCCCGCGACGCCGAGTCGGAGGGTGCCCAGCCCGGGAATCGGGATCGGGAGAATGCCCACAAGCATGCCCAGCGCCATACCAACCCCGAGCGACACATAGCTGAACTCGGTGGTGCCCTTAATTGAATCGCCAAAATGTGCCCGCACGGCGTCCCGCTCCTCTCGGCGGGCCATCACCCCCACGCGGTCACCAAATTCCAGCACGAGTTCGGGCCGTGGCAGTAGGTCTGCGTCGCCCCGGCGCACATGCACCACGGAGAATTCAGACACGCCCGGGATCCGCAGGTCCGCCAGCGCTGCGCCGACCACGGCGCCCTGGAAACGAAGAGACGGAAGTAATCGAGATCCAGCCGGTCCTTCGTGATCCGGCCGGGCACCGACGCCCCAATGAGCGCCTGGGCCTGTTCAAGCGCCTCCGCGGACTCGCCCGCCACTGCCACCACGTCGTCGTGATTGAGCACGATGTCGGGTGCGGGAACCCGGTTCTGATGTCCCTCCCGCACGACGACGATCTGAACGCCGGCTGGCAGCGCAGCACTGACCTCTGCGAGCGGACGCCCAATCACCTGCGCATTGCGCACCACAATCTCCCGGAGTTCGAGGCCGGTCCCCGTGACGGCCGGGAGTTTCGGCTTGACCCAGAGGTTGGCAAAATACATGCAAAGGATCGGGGCGATGAAGCCGAAGGGATACGCCACACTGTAGCCGAGGGCCGGGTGTTGTTGCCGACCGCACTGATGGCCGCCTGCAGTGCCGGCGTGCTGGTCAGCGCACCGCAAAACAACCCGGCGGCATCCGACGGCGTGACCGAGAACGCGGCGTAGGCCAGATAGCAGACCCCGATCGCGGCAAGGTGCGACAGGAGCGCCAGGCCGTTCGCCTTGAGGCCGAACGGGCTGGTCACGCCGCTGAAGAATTGCCTCCCGTACTGGATCCCGATTCCATAGACAAACATCAGCAGGCCGAGCGGAGCCGAGCAGCGCGGGCGGGGCGGCCTTGGGCACGAGCATCCCTGCCGCCAGGCCGACGAAAGCACCGCGCCGGCGCCCAGGGCAAAGCCGCGAATGTTCACCCCGCCCAACGCATACCCGGAGCCTGATGACCAGGAACATCGAGAGCAACTGCTGCTGTTCGAGAAATGTTCTGAGCATATCCATGCTGGGCTCCTATGTCGGCCTGGTCTGCGGCGTCGCGTCGCTCGCGTGGCGCTGTTCTTGTCCGGCCGCCTTCGCCTCGGCCAGCGCGATGGCCGCGTTCACCAGCGCACAGTGGCTGAACGCCTGCTGTCTCTCTTCTGCGTGGCATTGTTTACTTTTGATTTTGACTTCCTGTCTTTCGCCAGCAGTTCGTCGGTCGCATCAACGCGTTCCCACGGGCACTCCGGCCGGCCGAAGTGCCCGTGCGCAGCCGTCTTGAGATCCATCGGCCTCTCAGCCTCAGGTGGTCGCTCATGCCGTTCGGGGCTTCTCCGTGCCGACACTGCGGCCGAGCCAGTAGGACATCGGCAAGAGCGTAAACAGCATCAGCACAACTGTCAGGGTTATCATCATGAGCACCTGCGGTTGGTCACCAAACACCTGGCTAGCAATCATCAGCGCAATGCTGGCGTTGCGTGCGCCGTTCATAAACCCCATGGCCATGCGTGTCCGCGCGTTCCGGCCCCCAAGCAGGTATCCGGTGATGAAGGCAGCAACAATCTGGATCAGCGCGGCAAGTGGCGCCCCCGAACCAAACAACCGAAAGAGCTCTTGATAGTTCAGCGCAGTGATTAACACCGCCATCAAGAGCATGAAAGCCGATGATATCTTGTGCACATAATGACTGAGGCGGTCAGCAAGCCCTGCATGGCGTGCTTTGACGAACAGGCCTACGATGATCGGCAGGGCAACGGTGAGGGCTGAGCTTGACCAGCAAATGCCCAGTATCGACGTGCACTTCAGGCAGAAGCACGGCGAGCATCAGCGGGACATAAAAGATCGTTATCCCCAACGACACCACCAGGAGTCCCACGGAAAACCGACGTCCCCTGTGCATTGGTCGTCAGTTTGGGGCCGAGCCTCCGCTCCTGCCGCCATGGCTAAAAGGACGAGACCAATTCTCAGGGGTTCTTCAATGCCGATGAGCCTTGACACGACAACCGCTATCAAGGGCACGAGGAGATAGCTCGCCACCGCTGCTGAGATGGCCAGACGGACATTGCGGAATGGGCCAAAAATCTGTGCAAGCGTGAGGCTTAACCCACAGGCCAGCATGGTAGATGCCAGGAAAACAAGGGATCACAGGACCCAATGCCTGTGATAACAGTGCATGCACGTTCACATTCCTCCATGTTGAGACAGGCGATCACACGGACTCTTCTGTCCTCGCGATGATCTCCTCCGTTACGGTGGGTTACCCACGCATCCGAGCGCGGGTCGCACTGGATCGAGTCTCAACCATGCCCATGGATCCGTTCTCCCAGACGCATGTGAAAGTCTCTCACTCAGGGTACTCCTCTTGTTCTGAGTATGACCTGATCTCACTTGCACCCTCTTCTGCAAAGGGATGGCTGAAGACCTGACGGACTTCAGCCAGGCTCTCGCTTACGCTCATTTTCTCTTCCGTTCGCGCGATGATCTCGGCCTGCTGTGTCTGGCGAGAGGTCCACGAAGTACGCGGAGTAGCCGGCGATGCGCACAATCAGGTTGCGGTACTTCTCCGGGTCCCTCTGCGCCGCCAGCAGCGTTTCCTTATTGAGAATGTTGAACTGGACATGCCAGTGCTTCAGCTCGCACCAGGTGCGGATGATCTGCATCAGCCGCCGCGTCCCCTCTTCTCCGGCCACGTTGGCCGGGCTGAACTTCAGGTTGATCAGGTCGCCCTCCTTCTCCCGGTAGCTCAGGTTCCGGGCCCTGGCCATCGAATTGAGCGACGTCGTGGGGCCCTTGACGTCCATGCCATGGGAGGCCGAGATGCCCTCGGACAGGTATTCATTGGCCGGTCTTCCATTGGGTGTGGCCCAGGTCACCTTCCCCATCGGGACATGGAACGTGATGGGGATCTGGCGCATCTGGAAGGGCTGGTCGTGGGGCTTGGGGTGCTGGTGCAGGAACTCCAGCAGGAAGGTTTCCATATCGAGCCCGATGGCATCGACCCACTCAATGCCGTTGCCATACTTGGGCGCGTTCAGGCAGAGCTGCCGGACGGCTTCGTGGCCCTCCCAGTTGGCCTCGATCGCCGTCAGAAGCTGGTCCCAGGTGAGCCGCTTGGTGTCGAAGATGAGGTGCTTGACGGCGGCCAGGCTGTCAATCGCGGTGGCTTTGCCAAAGGCGCAACAAGATGGAAATGTCAATCGCGCCGGGCATATAGTCGCCGTGCGTGTGCAGGTCGCGGCACTCGGCCATCGCCAGGTCGTGGAGCATGGACGTGGCGGGCGCGGCGAAGTACTGCGCCGTGATCTGCATGGCCACATGCTGCTGAACCAACGCATGCCAGGCCAGATGGCGAAGCTGCGCGCAGAACGCCTTCCAGACCTGGTCATAGCTCGTCCAGGTCCGCGGATCGCCCGTCTGCACTCCGAACTGAGCGTCGTTGAAAACCTTGAGTTTCCCGTTGCGGAATGTCATTTCGACGACCGAACCGTAGTTGAGGCCGCCATTGCCGGTGACGTTCGTCTCCCGGTTGGGCGAGGCGGGTTTCACAACAACCTGAAACGCTCCAGTCCAGCGCCTCCTTGAGCGATGCGCCGTTGGCGAGATAGAAGGGAACGATCATCTCGTCGTTCAACAGCTTCGGGAATCCCTTGCCGTCCTTGACGACTTCCGCGACGTGATGCAAAAGGCTGTCGGGCGTATTGGCGTGGATGCGGATGCACGGTTCGGGACACGTGATCGACAACGCACGCGTCGATTCGAGGATGAGGTGGGTCAGGTCGTTGGTCGCGTCCTTGCCGTCCGGCGTCTGGCCGCCGAGACAGACGTCCTCGAACTTGGCAAACCCCTCCGCGCCGGCCGCCGTCACGGGGTTCATCTTGACCTCGATGCACTGCGCCATGTTCAGCCAGAGACAGTGCAGCAACTCCATCGCCGACTCTTTCGTGATCCGGCCCTCGGCGATGTCCTTCTCGTAGAACGGCCACAGGTATTGATCCATCCGGCCCTGTCCCATGGCGCACGAGGTCTGCTCGATGCGGTTGAACATCTGGCCCCACCACTCCGACTGGAGCGCTTCGCGGAACGTGCGGGCCGGGTTCTCCGGAACCCGCTCGCACACGTCGGCGATCTCCAGCAGCTCCTGCTGCCGTGGAGTGTTCTGTTCCTTCGCCGCCAGTTCTCTCGCGAGTTGCGCGTAACGCCTGGACCAGGTCGTCATGGCGTCGCAGGTCATGACGACGGCATCGAGGAACGGCTTCTTGTAGACGATGTCACGCGGCTCGGAGAGCGCGGCCAGCTTCGCCTGGGCCTCCTCGCGGATCCCCTTGACGCCGCGCGTCAGGATCTTCGGAAATCGGGCGTCCAGTTCATGCGAGTGGCGCATGGAACAGGACGCGAAGATGACGACCGTCTGCATGAGCAGGTTGTTCGGGTCCGGGCCGTACAACACGAACCGCGTGTCCTCCGGCAAGGACTTGATGAAATTGGTGGAGAAGTCCCTGCCCGCCCAGTAAGGCGTGAGGACCTCGCTGATGATCTTGTCATCCTCCTCTGTGACGGTGACATCGCCGGGCTTGCCTTTGTTCTTCTTGAACATCTCCACCCCGGCGGGCATGACGCTGCCGTCGAGCTCGGGATAGACGATGCCCCACTTTCCGAACCAGGTGTTGGGCCGCCCGACAATGAGCTCGTCCGGGAAGATCGTCACGGGCACCTTCTCGACAAAGTGTTTCAGCGCCTTGGCCCAGCGCAGCACCAGCGGCTGGCTCTCGGTCTCCTTGAACGATTCGGTGAAGAGCACCGCGCGGTCCAGGGTAACCCGTGGCGGGCCATAGGCGCGTATGGCGTCGTACATGCGCAGGACCCGGTCGGTCACGGTTTTGTGGATGACCTTCTGCCCGCTCTCAATGGCTTCTTCTTGTGCTGATAGTGCTGTTGTCGCCATAACGTTCCTTTTCATGTGACTGGATATGCTTTACCGGACGATTGTCATCAGACCCTGTGCAAGTTTGTCTGCGTGCTCAACCAGACCTCATGATGCCGGCGGATCAGCGCGATGGCCTCATCGGCGCCGGGCACGCACGTCGGGATGGTGATGTCCTCCGGGTTGATCAGCCGCGTGCTGGTTGATCCCTTCAGCGTGCTCCCGGGCGTGGAGCTGGTCTGGCATCGACGCCTCAGCACGGCCAGGGCCGGGCGTCCTCCCCAGCCCCGTGCAGGACCCCCACCATGAAGCGCACCAGCTCCTCGACGGACTGGAAGTGGGTCGCCTGCCCTGATCGAATGTGCTCCACTCGCCCCCAGACCTCCCCTGCGCCACCGTCGGCGTCGGCATGCAGCCTGGACCACGAAGGCCCGTTGCAGAGGGGAGGGTGGGCTGGTGCATGGACATGGTCGGCTCCCTCTCGTCTCCAGGAACGTTCTTGCCCTTGTCTGAGGAAATGACTATACTGGGAACAGTGGTTGAGGTCTACCCCGCAAACGTTCGAAAAGCCGTTCTGGGGGCGTGAGAAGCGTTCGATAGCGTTCGATAGCGTTTGGTGTCGCGAGGGAGCCGCGTGTGTGGAGCAGGAGCAACCGATTCTCTTTGGCCCCTTCCGCCTCGACGTGCCTGGAGGGCGCCTGTGGCGGGGAGAGCGGGCCATCAGCCTGCGGGCCCGGGCCAGCGCCGTGTTGGGCTATCTGGTGGCGCATCCGGGGCGGGTCATTCCGCGGAGGAGTTGGCGCAGTACGTCTGGCCGGGGACGCATGTGAGCAAGACCACCCTGCGGGGGTGTGTGTGGGAAATTCGCCAGGCCCTGACGACCAGGCCGCCACCCCCAGTACATTGAGACGGTAGGGCCAGCAGGGGTATCGGTTTGTGGCCGAGACGCGCGACGGACAGGTGGTGGCCGGCCCCGCTGGCCCTCCCGGCGCGCCCCCCACCCCACCGCCGTTCCTCGTAGGGCGCCAGGCCGTTCTCGCCGACCTCCAGGCCTGTCTCGCCCAGGCGCAGCGGGGCGCACGGCAACCCCTCTTTGTGACGGGCGAGGCGGGGATTGGGAAAACGACCCTGGTGCGTCAGTTTCTCGACCACCCGCCCCGCCGGGCCGGTCTGGGTCGGACGCGGGCAGTGCATCGAGCAGGCGGGACCCGGCGAGGCGTATCTGCCGCTGCTCGAAGCCCTGGGCCGCCTGGGGCAAGCACCTGGCGGCGAGCGGCTGGGTGCCGCCCTGCGCCGGGCGGCGCCGACCTGGCTCGTGCACCTCCCATGCTGGTGGAAGCGCGCGAGGTGGAGGCGCTCCAGCGCCAGGTGCAGGGGGCAAGTCGCGACCGCATGCTGCGCGAGCTGGCCGACGCCCTCACCCTGGTGACCACGCACACCGTCCTGGTCCTGGTGCTCGAAGACCTGCAGTGGAGTGATGCCGCGACGGTGGAATGGTTGGCCTATCTCGCCCGGCGCCCGGAGCGTCTGCGCCTGCTGGTGCTGGGCACCTACCGGCCGAGCGAGGTGATTGCGCGGGGGCATCCGCTGCGGCAGGTCGTGCCGGAGCTGGTGGCGCACGGGTTGGGGCAGGATCTCGGGCTGGAACTGCTCACCGCGGCGGAGGTGCAGGCGTATGTGGCCCGGCGCTTGGGAGCGAGTCCGGTGACGGCGGAGCTGGGGGCTGATCCACCGGCGCACGGACGGCAATGCGTTGTTCATGGTGCATGTGCTCGACTATCTGCTGCTGCAGGGGTTGGTGGTCCAGGAGGGGGACCAGTGGGTCTGCGCGGCGGCGCCACGACCGTGGAGGCCCAGGTGCCCACCAGCCTGCGGTCGCTGATCCTCACGCAGGTGGAGGCGTTAGCGCCAGACGCCCAAGCGTGCCTGGCCGTGGCGAGTGTGGCGGGGGTCCACTTTACCGCGGCGGAGGTGGCGGAAGGGCTCCAGCGCGCCGTGGAGGACGTCGAAACCGTCTGTGACCGCTTGAGCCAGGCGGGCCAGTTCCCGGCGGCGCAGGCGCTGGAGACCTGGCCGGACGGCACGGTAACGGCGCGGTATGCGTTTCAGCACGCGCTGTATCAGCACGTGGTGTATGCGCGGGTGGGCAGTGCCCGGCGGCGGCGCCTGCATCAGCGGCTGGGGAACGGCTGGAGACGGGCTATGGCGCCCAGGCAGGGGAGGTCGCGGCCCAGCTCGCCGTCCACTTCGAGTGCGGCGGCGAGATCCCGCGCGCCGTGCACGCTTTGCAGCAGGCAGGGGCAAATGCGGTCCGGCGCCATGCCGCTCACGAAGCGATCCTCCTCCTCACCAAAGGGCTGACGCTGCTCTCGCGACGCTGCCGGACAGCCCCGCGCGGGCGCAGCACGAACTCACGCTGCTGCTCACCCTGGGCGGGCTCCTCATGGCCGTGCAGGGCATGCGGGCGCCGGAAGCGGGCGACGTCTACGCCCGGGCCCAGGCGTTAGCTCACCAGGTGGGCGAGGGGCCCCAGCGCTTCCGCGCGCTCTGGGGCCTCGTGGCGTTTCATCGTGCCCAGGGGCAGTTGCAGGACCGCGAGCGCGATGAGCCTGCAGCTCTTCCCCCTGGCGCAGAGCCAGCCCGACACCGGCCTCATGCTGGAGAGTCATATGGCCGTGGGGCAGCTGGCGTTCTATCGTGGCGACCTCATGACCGCCCGGACCCACCTGGAGCAGAGCCTGCGCGTCTCCGACGCCCGGCAGCCTCTCCCTCACGCCCTTCCTCGGGGGCAGGAGCCCGGGGTCACCGCCCTGGCCTGGCTGGTGCAGCCGCTGTGGGTGTTGGGATATGCCGACCAGGCGCGGCAGCGGGGCAGGAGGCCCTGGCGCTGGCGCGCCAGGTGGCGCACCCCCCAGTCTGGTGTATGCGGAGGTCTATACGACCATGCTCGCCCAGTTCTGCCGAGACGTCACGACCACGCACGCCCGCGCTAAGGCGGCCATGGCCGTGGCGGCGCACCAGGGCTTTGGGCTGCGCGTCGGGCAGGGTCGCATCTTTCTGGGGTGGGCCCTGGCCATGCAGGGAGACGTGGCCACAGGCATCGCGCACATCCGACAAGGACACACGGTGCACCAGGCCACGGGCTCACAGCTGTACAGCCCCTATTTTCTCGCCGTGCTGGCCGAGGCGTATGGCCAGGCAGGGCAGCCCGAGGTGGGGTTGCAGGTCCTGGCGGAGGCCTTGACGCTGGTGGCCACGACCGAGGAGCGCTGGTGGGAGGCCGAGCTGTATCGGCTCCAGGGGGCCTTGCTGCTCCAACTCCGCGTCCCGGATGCGTGCCAGGCGGAAGCCTCGTTCCAGCCAGGCGCCTGGACATCGCCCGTCGCCAGCAGGCGAAGGCCTTGGAGCTCGCGCGCTGCGCTGAGCCTGGCGCGGCTGTGGCAGCAGGCAAGGCAAGCGCACCGAAGCCCGACGCGCTGCTGGCAGAGATCTACGGGCTGGTTCACCGAGGGGCTTGGACACGGCGGACCTCCAGGAGGCCAAAGCGCTCCTAGAAGAGATCGGCGGCCTAGCACAAGCGTCCCCTGTCGTGCCCGCATACGCATCGCACTGAAAATCCCACACTCCACTGCATGACGTGGTGAAGCGTTGCTCAGCTGCTCGTCTCAAAGCCGCCCGAGGTGAGGATGTCAGTGGTGAGCATCCAGGACCAGCAGCGGGGTAATCGCATCTTAGTGGCTCCGGAGCACACCATCAGCAAGTAGTGTTCGTCAAGACCACATAAAAGTCTTTTCTGTCTCAGGCTCATCTGATGTGAGTGCTCTTGCCGTAGCAGATTGAAAGCGATGTGCCGCGCGGGCCGCTTGTGAGTGCGAGGCTCTCCTGTCCGCCTGCTGTCCAAAACTTCCTGGCCGTCCCTAATCTGGGCGTTGATTTGTGGACTGAGTTTCGTGCATCATATGCTGGGGAAATTGCTCCCTCGCGGCTCGTGTACCGATAACGGGGGTTATTCTGGCCCCGCGTTGACCACTCTCTAACATCTTGCTGAATCAAGCGTTATCACCAAACCGTAGGTTTCTGTTTGAATGCGCACGCTGGTCCAAGGTGTGTCACAGGTGTTGATCACATGTTAAATCGCCAGGAGTTGCGATGCTTCCTCCTCACAGAGCATCCACACCTGTGACACACCTTCCTCACGTACATCGTAAGGAATGCCACCAGGAAACGATTGGCTGACCTCCAGCACCTGAGCGATGATGTCTTGTACGATGTGACGTGAAGCAGCCTGAGTGGTGTCGTTCCACGCGCCCAGGCGCACTCTCGTGCAGGGAACGCGTTTACATCCCCGCAATGTGGCACCTTCACACTTTTTTGCCGCATTGCTCCTATGGCGTATATCACTGATTTATAAGCTATATTGTATCATTATGATGCAGTCGATTGGCGTCGGATGCGGTACACGTCCTCTGGGAGGCACTGAGGGATGGCACAGACACTCGGCGAGCGGCTGAAAGCCGTCAGGCGCCGCTTAGGCATGTCACAAGAGGAGCTGGCCACGCGCTCGGGGGTCGCGCAGGAAGCCATTGCGCGCGTCGAGCAGAACAAGCGCCAGTATATGCGCTCCGATGAGTTGGGGGCGCATCGCCGAGGCCCTGGACGCCCCTGCAGACGAACTCCTGGGGATCAGGGACTTCAAGGGCGTCTAGAGCCCCAGCCTCGTTTGTAGCCACTTACCGGGTGTTTGTGGGACAGCGGTGCCGCACTCCACGCGCGGCGCGGCCGGCGGGGTGCGGGGGCGGCGGGGAGGGCGAGGTGCGTGGGGCCGCGTGCCGAGGGGCTGTGTGTGCCCTCCTCACACGGCTCCGGCGGCTGTACGCGCCGGGGACGTTGCCCTGCCCGTGTCGTTGGGGTATCCTCGCTCTGGAGGCAGCACCGGCAGAGGCGGTCTGGTCGTGCGCAGGCGTCGGCGCCTATGACGGGTGAGCGGCCGCCTGCACGCGCATGCGCACTGCACAGGTGCCGCAACAGGAGCAGACCCCGGTGACCTGCATCACCACGAACCTTCGAAGAATGCACACCGCCTTAGTGGACGGTGCGGCCCACTACGTCTTGCCCCTCTACGACGTGCTGACACCCACCGGGACGTGCCCCATGAACCCGCTGGTGGGCGGGACGGTCGCTCTGCGGTTTGCCCACGCCATCCACTGCATCGCATCAGGCAAGCCGATCACCAAAACGTTCGGGGAAGGCCTCAGCTATGCGGCCTGGCGGACGTCGCCCGCGGCGGTGGAGAGCATCGTCCGGCCCGAGCTCAGTCGCATCCACGAGGGCATCGCCTTGCGTGATGCCGCCTGGGAAGACGCCCACCACAACCAGCCGCACGCCGTCTACCTGAGTCAAACCAGCGCCGTGAAGGTGGGCGTGACGCGCACCGCCAACGTGCCGTCGCGCTGGATCGACCAGGGCGCCACCGAGGCCATCCTCCTGGCCGAAACGCCATACCGGCAGCTGGCTGGCCTCGATGGAGGTGGCGCTGAAGGGACCCTTCGCGGATCGCACCGCGTGGCGGGCCATGGTACAGAACCGAGCGCGGGTGACGATCTGCGCACCCGCAAAGAGGAAGCCCTTGCCTTGCTGCCCGCGGTCTACACGCCGTTCTTCTGTACGGACGACACCGTCACGCGCATTGCGTACCCCGTGCTGCAGTACCCGGACAGGGTCACGGCGCTCAAACTGGACGCCACCCCTGCCTTCACCGGCACCCTGACGGGCATCAAAGGGCAATACCTCCTGTTCGCCGACGGGCACGTGCGTTGAACGTGCGGCCCACGCGGGCTACCGGGTGCATCTGGAGTTTATAGGACTCTCGAAACATGAGGTGGCCCGGATGCTCGCTGATGTCGGGACGATGTCCACACACCATTCGCGCCATTTCTCGCAGTTTGTAGCGCGTCAATACTGGCGGAAACGCTGGGCTACGCGGGATCGTTTTCGAGCCCATAGCGTGGAAAACGGTGCGTTTTCGAGCGGTGCAAGCCAGCCTTTATGGATCAACTGCAACCATCTACAAATGCTGATACATTGAGCGGAATAGGTGTGGTGTGTCGTGCGTGTCACGGCGTGCACCACGGCTCGCAGCGCCCCTATTTCACCGTTCTCGCGCGGTGCCACGGTTGCACCACCGTGGCACCACGCCGCGGCCCTACAGCCCCAGCCCCTGCTCCCGCTCGCGTTCCCAGAGCCGGATGCGCACGTGCCCATGCCCCCCTCCTCGCTGCTGAGGTCATCGAGTTGCCGGGCGAGCGCCTGGAGGTCCTCCTCCAGACGCGTCCAGGTCCGGGCCTGCGCCGCGAGCCACCGCTCGTGCACGGCCGCTGCCAGCGCCTCGTGTCCCTCTTCTCGTGCGTCCTGCACCGCGTCCCAGCCCACGTCGCGCAAGGCACGAGCGCCCTGCTCTTCCGCCCAGAGCAGCACGGCATCCCGCCAGGCATCGTCGGCTGCCTCGCTCCCGACGTCCCGGAGCCGCTGCTCGTCCTTCGTCTCCCGCCAGATCGCGCGTCCCATGGTGCGGGCCTGCTGCACGCTCTTCTGGCCCATGTGACCGAGTTGCCACGCGTCGGCAAGGTCCTGGACACCCACCCAGAGCGTCTGGGCTTCGGCCTGCGTCTGCGCGTAGGCTTCCCGGCAAGGTCCCCAAGGACACGATCATCCTGCTCCACCCCAGCGTCGCGCTGTGCGACCGTGCGCGTGGGTGCCTGCTCCCGTACCAGCGCCCTGGCCGTGCCGATAACAGCGAGCTGCGCGGGCAGGTCCATGTCCTCCGTGATGCCCTAACGCGACCTTGCGCTCCTCCCAGTACTCCCGCGCGTTCGCCTGTTCCGTCGGCCCGGGTCTGCTGACGCTGAGCACGGATGGCGAGCACCTCGGCCATGGTCGGCGCTGACCATCGCCGTTGCTCCCGGTAGGCTCGACTCTCGGAGGGGAGCAGTTTCGGCTCAGGCTTGCGGTCAATCCCGCGCGTCGTGGAGGCTGTCGGGATGCACGCGGTCTTCGAGTCCCGCGCGCTCCAGATGCACATTGAGCACATCACTGATGGTCACACGCCAGGCTTTGACGGCCCCCTTGTGCCGGAAGGCCGGATCTTTCCTGGCCCCACCCCGCTCAGGGTGCGCGCGCATTATAGCGCTTGAAATGCTGGCTGGGGGTGCGCACGTGCTCGTCGGTCTGCCGTGCCGAAAGGAGCAGGTGCAGATGGGGTTGCTGGTTCGTGCCGCTGAGCGTCGTGGGATCATGAAAGGCATAGGTGCAGGGCAGCAGGTCTCCGGCAATCACGTCAATGAGATCGCGCATGAGGGCCATGTTGGCCCCGTGCCCCAGGGTGTTGGGGAGCAGGATCTTCCACTCCTCAAAGGCCCTGCCCCGGTAGCGTTCCTGAGCCCCAGGGCACGCTCCGAGCGCTCCGCCTCCTGGAAGTACCGGCAGGCGTCCCCCTGCGCCCACCCTGGCAGGTTGCGCGTGTTGGTATACACCAGGTCCTCGCGGCCCTCGCGCAGATACCGCAGTTGCCGCTCGCGCGGGGGTCTGCGCCTGCGCCAGGTCGCGGGTGATGTACTGGACGCGCCCCGCGCCGCCCGCCCGCCACTCTTATAGACCGTGCGCATCAAGGCGACATGCGCCATGGCTGCTCCCCTCCGTCGTCGCCCCTGGTCGGGTTTCTCGTCCCGAGAAACGCCCTAACTGCGCTATTGTGTTCCCCCGGTCAGGAGAGCAAACTCCCCTCCCCCTTCGAGACGTCCGACGCGTCCGACGCGGCAGAGGAGGTGAGGCAGCAGGGGCCAGCGGCAGCGGGCGTCAGCGCCGTGAGGGCGGTGTCCGCCAGGAGGCGCTCCAGCACGGCCACCGGGTCGGGGGTCTCCCGGAAGGTGGCCAGGATCTGGAACAGCCCCGCGAGCGTCGTCTCGTCCCAGATGAGCAGCCCGGCAGCCTCAGCCAGGGTGCCGACGCGCTGGCGGCGTCGGTCGCGTTTGGCACGCGCGTCCGCCCGTTGCTGGGCCTCGACCTGGGCCAGTTCCTGGCCCTTGGCGGCGATGTCATCTTTGAGTCGCTGGGCGCGTTTGGCAGCACGTTCGTCGCGGGTCATAGCGCCTCCTCACTTTCCTGACAGGTGAACGTGAACTCTTTGCGCACGGTCACCGCTGGCTGGGTGGGACTGGGCACGGCCTGCTGGTGCAGCTGCTGCATCGTCTGGCGGTAGAGTTCGCACGCCGCGGGTGAGTGAAAGACGGCCATCTTGTGTGGCCCGGCGACCGCCTGCACTGGTGCGCGTGGGCTGACAGACCGTGCCTTTGCAGCTGCACGGTGCGTCACGGTGCCGACTAAGATCCAGGTGAGCAGGATCGGTCCAAGCAGCATGGGTTACCTCCTGTGCTCGCGCCGCCAGGTCTGCACGGCGACGCTGGGCGTGATCGATACACCACCACAGGCCCTGGTGGCCCACCGGCCGAGCCACCGGAGCCCCCAGCGCAGACACCAGAGCAGGCCCCACTGGAGCGCGACCGCGAGCGGTCCAAGCCACCAGGAGCCGAACGAACAATACATCACCACTTGGAAGCCCCAGAACAGCACCAGGAGCCCTTTGCAGCACGGCCTGGACACGGTAGACATCCCGTGCCTGCCAGAGGGTCATGCGCGTCGTCATCGGGTGAAACGTGCGCGTGTCATAGACGCTCTCCATTATCGACGTTGGAGCATCGGGGAGATGACGCGCGCAGGCGGTGTTCGCCATGCCCACGGCCATCATGCCGAAGCGGGCCATCCCCATCGCTGCAGACGTGAGTGTCGAGCCCGTGAGGCCCGAGGGAGGCCTGCCCGGCGAGGCGGGACGCCAGCGAGGGAATGGTCCAGCAGAGGATGAGGTACATGACGGAGGAGCAGAGCAGCAGGAACGTTTGCGGGATGCTGAAAAACCCGGTGCTGGGGAGCGGCTGATTGAGCAGAGCGAAGAGCGGCGTGGCAATGCCGACCATGGCGCTGGAGACGAGGGCGCGAATGAGGCTCCCGGTGAGCCAGCCCAGGCTAAATTCCGCAATGCCCGCGGTCAGACGCCAGATGCCCCAGGGGATCAGCACCGAGGCCAGCATGACCGCCAGGTGGTACTCAATGAGCATCATCATGGTGTGCAGGGTCATGCCGGCAAAGCTGGCGATAATGAGCCAGTAGGAGATGAGGTCGGTGGGATTGGCGACCAGACGCACGGCGCTGAAGAGGCGGCACGAAACCGGGTATCGAAATCGGCAATGGGTTTGGCCGCTTTCATCCCTGCCTCAAAGATGAAGGACGGCTGGGTGAGCTGGGCAGACGAGACCCCGCCCCCGGCCCCGAGCAGTCCCCAGAAAAACACCGTGTCGAGGGGCCGCCTGGGCGATGGCGAAGAGCTGGAGCAGCACAAACATATAGCAGCCGGTGGCGAAGATGAGGAGCAGCGCGTGGGCGAGGCAATCGCCCAGCCCGGCGCCGCTCGACATGACCGTGGCACTATACTCGCGGTAGTAGGAGATGAGCGCACAGATGGCCAGAATGGGGATGGCGAAGACGGCCAGGGCCTGCTGCCCGGCGTCAATGGCCCCGAGGAATCCGGCCGTGATCGCGTCAATGAGGCGTGAACATGGCTCACCTCAGAAGGAGGGCCAGTCTTCGATACGCCTGGCCTGAATCTTGGTGATGCTTTCGATGATGAGGGCGTCAGAGAGTTTGTCCACGGTCTGGGCACGCTGGAAGGAGGCCATCTGGACGTCGAGGTTGGCGAGGTGCTTGCTCGAGACGGTCGTGAGTTGCCCGTGCGTCTGGTTTGCCTTGCATGTTGCCCAATCGATGGTCGCTCAGAGTGTCGAGCAGGCCCTGGAGATGGTCGACGGTGCGCAGGGCAGTGCGCATGAGCGTTTGGACGCGGGCCGCATAGCTATAGGCGAGATATTTCTGCCGCTTGATGCTCGGCCAGAGGCGCTCGGTCAGCCCGTCGCGGGTATCCGGGGCCGTGTCGAGATTGAAGAGGCTGTCGAGTTGCGCCTGGAGCGAGCCAATGTCATAGGAGAGGCCCTCGGCTTGCTCCACGAGCTGCCCCAGGAGCGCCATGTCCTCCGCGATGCCCCCGGCGACGGCAATGTCGTCCAGGGGCGTCAGTTCAAAATCTGGTTCGCTTCGATGCAGGATGGCTGGATCGTGGTGAGGACGGACTCGATGGCCGTCAGCGATGGTATTCTGTCCCGAGGTTGGCCACGTCCACCACCGCAAGTTGGGCACTGGACCACAGGCGTGCACAGGCACGACAAGACAGCAGGCTAAGGCTGAGCCGTCGTAACATTGGCGTCTCCTTGCTTCACGGGGACACCAGTGCCCATGCTGGAGTTGCTCAGGACGGCAATCGATGCCGTAGAAGGTCTTGGCATTCAGTAGGCCAGGTCAGCACAGCCACGTCAGCAGCAGGCCGAGGGCGAGCGTGAAGATGCACAGGACGTGATGCATGGTGTCCCCCTTTCCGTCATGAGCGTTATTGCCACATGGCTGGAAGATGACAAGTGGCTGCGTGAGCAGGACATTGCAGATCTGCCCGGCATCGACCTCGATGGTCGGGCGTGTGTCAGGGCCCGTCCGAGCCGTGGGCTCAGAGGCCTGATTGATGACGCTGCCATAGCCGCTGGCCATCTGCCCTGCACCCGCAGCATCGGACATCGCCATCGTCATGGCCTGGGTCCCACCGCGCAAAGCCCCACCAATGAAGATGGCGCCGAAGAGGCGCCACCAATGGTTGTTCACCCGGCCCGTGAGTCCCATGACGCCCTGCTGGTCGGTGATGGGGGACGTGCCGAGATCGACTGAGCGCCCGTCCGGGAGGGCGAGGCGTCAGGGCTGATCGTGGGCAACCGCTCATTCCCGTAGAGCAGCATCTGGCTCTGATCATGCCCCAGAATCGTATGCTGCCTTGTGGGATGAGGAGGTGTCTGCCGGTCGCCGTGTCATAGACATGCGTGGAGACCTTGGCGGTAAAATGGCCTTCCACGTCGGAATTGATCGACGTCTCAGACGATGCAAGGCACTTTCTGTACTCCCCGGTGCCAGCGTATACTCCAGCGTACTCGGCTTCGGCAATCCCTCCTTCACATCGTGGTGCACGAACAGCATGGACCCTGGCACCTTCTTCGGCGGCTCGGACTTCGGCTGTTGCTGGACCACGCGTGGTGGCGGCGGGGGGCTTGCGGTTCTTCAGGGCGTCGATCTCCGCTTGCATCTGGGCGAGCAGGGCCCGGAGCTTGGCCAGCTCTGCCGCGGTCAGAGTCCACGGGCTTGGGGGCAGGGGCTTCCGCCTTCACCTCGGGCTTGTCGTAGTGCAGCTGGAGCCGTCCAGCCGGGATTCGTGCTGCTCTCGGTGGCGGCGGTACTGACTTGTGCCCCCGTGTGGAAGACCCAGATCCAGGCCGTGAGAGCGGCACCGACGAGCAGCGTCGAGCACCAGCGGATACGTCCGGCATGGAGGCGTGTCGCTGGTGTGCCAAAGGCAGGAGGTCGCGCGGTCATCGGTCTGTACTCCTTCCGGGTGGCTGGCGGTCGCGACACGCGGGGTGGCTGGTGCTGCGCCTCGAGCAGATAGTGCTTCTGGCTGACCCTTGTCGACATGGCTGGCGACGTCGCTGGGGTAGGCGGTGGAGAAGGCTGCCTGGATGGCCTAGCGGCGATGGCTGCTGGGACGGCACCGCTGGGACCCACCCTTGCGTGCGAGGGCCTGGGCTGCCTGGGGCCAGAGATCGGGACAGTGCCTCATCCCCAGGACGGGCAATGGTCCGCAGTCGTCCCCGCGTGATCGTCACGATCTCCGGCATGCTCTCCGAGACCTACCCGCAGTTCAGCCGTGGCAAGAGTTGATCGAGGATCACCGACATTGAGGAACTGCCGGGCAGTTCACGAGGCTGCGGTCCGTTCGGTCCGACGAGGCGCACCATGGGCACCGTCTCGAACAGAGCGTCACTTCCGGGTAGATGATGTAGGTCTTCTTGCCGTCGTCGCACCACATGGCGAGGGCTTGGCCAGGACGGTTTCTGTACCCAGGCCAGCTCATACCCTACGTGCATAGTGCTTCGGCTGCGCCGGATCTGGGAGCAGCCTGGCTCTTGGCTGCGGCTTGCTGGCTAGCGGTCCACCGGATAGCGCCAGCGCACCGTGCGAATGGCGCTCTTGCCGACGCTCTTGCACGTCAGGTAATAGGTGCGGGCCGTGGTGGTCACAATGAGGCCCGGTGGTGAGACCCAGGCGTCGTCGCGCTGAGAAAGATGTGCTGGCGCAACGTCTCGCCCTGGCCATCGGCACCCTCTTTGATCTCCCACCGGGTCGTCTGATTCGGCTCGACGGGAGCACGGTCACCCCGATGATGTTGCGCACCTGCTCACCGCGTTGCAGCAACGATGTCGAGGGGCGCACCGACCGGACACCGAGGGGCAAAGGTCGTGCCAGGGGCAAACGTCCAGCACCTGCTCGGCTGGCGTCAGTTTTCTCCTGTGACGGTGCCGTGGGCAGACTGGCGTCTCTGGCGGTGGAGGCTGTACCAGCTCAGGGACTGACCAGGTCGAGAGTGTCTTCGGGCGGTGGCGGGGCACCTGGGGGAGCGGCTCCTCTGTGTTGTGGCAGCCGACAGCAGGGACACCATGACAATGCTATGACAGACGCATATCGCATGGGGCGTCTTTCTCAGATACTGGCTCTGCATGGCAACACTCCGTCCTTGCAGGGCTGGGGTTATCTCTCGGGCCGCTGGTCAGCTGCACAGGGCCGGGCTGCAGACTAATGGGTGCGCATAGAGCTGCCTCGATCTGCGCCTCGCCCCGACACGGAAAACCGCAAGCGCCGACGCGGCCCGGCTCTCCCGGGACGTAGAGACCGTCGGGCTAGGCCGCAGATGCCCTTGCAGGCTGTAGGCGACGCAGTGCCTGCATGATGCACGTGATGCGCGTCAGATTGATCTGGATGACCCGCTCCAGGACGAGGATCTGGCCTCGCCGCCAGCGCTCGTCATCGGCCGGCGTCAGAGAGCCGAACCGGAGGAACACATCAACAGGAGCGATGGAGCCTTTCTCATGCAGGAGTGCTGCAGTGACACGCCCGAGCTCGCGCAGCATATCTCGTGTGCACGCCGTGACATACTGCCTCCGTAGACTGTGCGTATGCATGTCAACACGCCTTCCTCGCAGGGTTGGGGTTGTCTCTCGTGTCCCTGGCGGTGTTGCAGCACGGCCAGGGGTCACGAGCCCACTTTCGGGCAAGATCACCACCATTGAGCACACATCCCCAGCCGGTTATCAATCGCCTCGCTCAGGTTTTTGGGCCGCACCCGCCCGACCGTAAACGTCCCGATGTAGTCTTGCTCTCTTTGAGCGTCGAGGCCAGTTTATCCACCGTCACCTCATGCCAGACCACCTGATAGCTCTCAGGCGTGGCCGGTCCTGGTGATGCTTTTGATCTCGATACTGGCCCGGACCTTGCTTGGCTTAAAGGGCTGCTCGGTCACCTCATCATGCGCGAGGAGCTTGCTGCCGTAGCCACAACTGTGCCGGTAGAGCCAGGCCCAGTCATTGCGTGTGCGCTTCGTAGCCCTCTTCATCGCCCCGCCAGCGCCGCTTGTGACCCACTGCGCCAGCATATCCATGACCTGACTGTCCTCGGGTTCGGTAGTCGAGGAGGTCTTTGGGGAGCCCCACGAGCACCATCTTGCCGTCCTCGGTGATCTGCACCGGCTGGACAAACGCTTGCACCTTGCTCGCTTGCATGGCGAAGTACACAATGGCACTGATGCAGACGATGAGCACCACCGCCAGCGAGGCAGGCAAAAGCGAAACCACAGGGCTGCATGCCAGTTGGCGGCCCCATCGCGACGCTCGATCTCGCGGTAGACCAATTGGATGCGCTCGACGTTCGGCGGCGGCAGCATCCTCCAGACGCTGGAGCCAGCTGCACAAGCCAGTGGCCCTGCAGGAGGCCCGGGGACTCAGCGTTGCGTCTCCATCGGGGCTCAACCTTCTCTCGATAGCCATGATGGCGCAGCCAGGCGGCGGCAAAGCCCTTCCCGTCCCTCTTTCTGGAGGAGTTCATCCATCAGCCGGTGATCCTCAGCAGTATTGCTGGTGCGAGGCAGTCGAGGATGAAGCGGCTGAACCGGAGCGAGAAGGGGCCGCTGGCCGACTTCCGCAGTTCATAATAGTAATCGCGCTGTGTGCTGCATGACGGCAATCTGGTCAATGGCCGTATCTTCCAGGCCGATCTCGCGGTAAATCTCCCGGATGACGAGGCTTGCTCGCCTCCTGGTTGGCGAGGTAAAAGCGCACCGGACAGGACTCAATCAGCATCGGCCCCATCTCCTGAGCGAAAGACCTGCGTGAGGAGTGGGTCATAAAGCCCAGGCTCACGGACTTCTTGCGCGTGGTCATCATCCATTCTTCGCTCTTCTCTTGAATGCGGGGCACCCGCCAGGAATCGCCGCATCATCGAAGAGCAGCAGCATGGGATGATCGGTCGCTCATCTGGAGTTCGACCTGCGGGCAAGCACATGGCGCAGCATGCGGACCGAGCAGGCGCGGGCGCTGGAGGAGATCCCGCAGTTCAAACGTCTGCACCGGGTTGGCATCAAAGTCATCCTCGGTGCCATCAAAGAGCCCATCGTACTCGCCGCCGTCGGCAAAGCGTTGGAGGACCCAGCGCACCTCCTGCCATTCCTTGACGAGCGCCCGCAGATCCAGTGTCCAGGATGGCTAATCCCTTGCGCATCAATGCGCCCAGCCTTGGCCTTGAGTTCGGTCTCGCGCGCGCCCATCAGCCATGCAGGGTGAGCAGTCGGGTAGAGGTGTCCGCTCTGGAGCAGGATACGCGCGCGAGCTTCACCACATGCGTGCCGAGATATGCGCTTGCACCGTGCGCGGTCACCGGCACGTGGTATTCCTCCATGAGGTCCAGGAGCCATTGGATGGCAATGCCCCGCCGCAAGGGATCATCGATATGCCGCAGCGGCTGAAAGCGCGCGGTGGGACTGCCGCAGGTCATACCAGCTGCCGCCCAGGAGCAGCGTGAGGAGGCGTCCATGGCGGTCGAGATCAAAGAGCTTCGCCTGGGTGTGCGGCGTACTGCAGCCACATCGCCCGCAGCCAGTTCCCCAGCGTGCTCTTGCCGGACCCGGTGGCGCCGAGCACGAGGAAGTGGCCCACATCACGCAGATGGTTCACCACGCGAAAGAGCGTGTGGCTGCTCCGTCTGCACATGGAACCAGGGACCACCGCCCAGGTAATGCATCACGCGCTCGGGCCACGCCAGGATGCGGTCAGGCCCTGGACACAAGTGCGCCAGCGTGAGGGAGGATTGATGCGTCTGGTTGACGTTATCCACGCGGTTGCCGGGATGCGACGAGAACCACGCCGCCACGAGATGCGCGCCTTCTTCGACCGTGGCCATTTCCCGCGCCGCAAAGGCTTGCATGACCAGGCGGCGTTTCTGATCGGCCACGTCAGGGTCCTCGTCCCAGACGGTCACGGTACTCGTGAACTGGCCATAGGCCAGCAGGTCAGCGCCAATTTCCTGGCGGGCAATATCCACATCCTCGGCTTTGTTGGTGGCGTCGCGGTTGAGCACGCGGGTGGCTTCATGGCTGAGATTTTCGCTCAAGCGATCGCTGAGCCCCTTTCTTCATGCACCCAGGCCCCCTGGGCTTTGCGGAGCACGCCCTGTTGCACATGGCGCTCTAAGCCCAGCCAGCGCGTACACCAGCGAAAGTCCAGCGGCAGCGCTTCCAGGTCCCGCATGATGCCCACGACGGACTGCCGGGGGTAGCCATTGACGGAACAGACGCGGATGTGCCAGCGGCCGAGCTGGGGATACCAGCCAGCCGGATCGAGCGCCGTATCGCAGAGCTGATGGTCGATATCCATTGAGCGAGGCCAGCAGGGCGATGCGGTGCCACCGATCCGAGACACAGGCATGGAGATAGGTGAGCGTCTCCGGCGTGGTCGTGGAGGCACACGCCGCGAGCACGCCTTTGAGCAGGTCCATCATGTAATCGGCCTGCTCCAGAAAATCCCGCACCACGGCTCCCAGGCCCTCTGTGGGGCGAGCTGGGGAGCCAGGCCCCCGCACAAACCAGCCGCCCCAGCGCTGGAAGCTCGGCGGCGGCGGCGTCCAGGACGAGCGTCAGAGTAGTACGTGGTCTCGCGGATGCCGGGGTCTGGCCAGCAGCCGAGCGCGGTGATCGGCATCCAGCATCCCGACGATGGGTGGGCAGGCTGTCAAGCGGCGGCAGGTCTGTCACCCGCACACGTTGCGCCTCGAGTGGAGCATCCACTTGCCGCCGAGCTTTTTGAGCACATTGTTGGCCTGCATGATGAGGCTGCCCTGCACTTCGCGCGCCAGCCCCATCACATCCGGCCCGCGCACGGCATAGGTGCGCTGCAGCGTCTGCCAGCGATCTTTCTGGAGCACCACGCCGGGCGCAATCACACGGCCCGCCAGGGCACCTTGTCACTGACGCGGTCGGCGCGCGCTTGGGGCGGACATACTCCTCAAACACTGGCACGGACACCTCGCTTTCAGCCCGCACCTGTAGCGGGATTTATAGCGCTGGTGCATTTGCGCCACCATCATATCGTCCCAATGGGGATTCCATTGGGTGAGCAGGACCAAGGACCCCATGGCCCACCAGCCAGCCGAGCAAGGGCAGGGGAGCCAGCGAAAGCCCCAATAGGTGAGCAGGAGGAGGCCCACAAAGAGCCAGCAGACAGGCCCAGGCGCGGGCATAGAAGCGCGGGGCTCCAAAGACCATGATCCGCTCCCAGACCCCGCGCAGTATGGGCACCTGATAGCCGTGAAGTGGCGAGCCCTGCTCTGCCATTACAAGGTCGCTCCCGCCACTCAGGCCGAGCGTCCCGAGCATGGCCGTGCCGCCGCCCAAAATGCCCGCCTTCGTGAAGAAATTTATGCTACCTGCCGAGGATAGTGCTGAAGGGATTGTCCATCTGCGAGCCAACATACCCGGCAAGGCCCACGCCGCCCGATCAGGATGCCCATGCCGGTGACCCCCGTGGCAAACGTCGTGAGGAAAGCGTCCAGCTCGGCAATCCCGAAGCCACCAGCCGCGGCGGTCCTGATCCCAACGCTCGGCAGCGACGGCCACGAGGGCTGCTCACCACCCCATTTCCGCATGGATCTTACGCATGGTGTGTTCCTTCATGACAACGGGTTATGCTGCAAACCAGGAGAGACGTGCGGCCCAGGCACAGCTTCAGGGCAGCCGCCTCTGCGGCTTCGCCGGGTCATACCCCAGCTTGGACAGGAGCATCGGTTTGCTCCCGTGCGTCGCACGATCATCCGCGCCGGGTCGAGACACTCTGGCACCTCATCCGTGGTGAGAGGCGGCCGCTCGACATGCTGATACGACACCGAGCCATCCCTGAGCAAATCCCCTGCCGAGAGGCGACGGGATTGGCGACGGTCGCCGACCCCGGCGAGAGATAGCGGCTGGGATCCGCTCCGCCGTCCGCTCGTTATCGGGCGCGTGAAAGACTTTGGTCTCCGTGTTGCCCCAGATCGTACTTTTTGGCCCCGTAGACCTCCTCGAACTGGTCCAGGGTCCTGCGCGACAAAGAAGCTGCTGATGCCGCTAGCCCGCCATATCGCTGGCCCCCTTGTTGAGGGCGTGCATATACCGTAGGTCGGCATTTCCTCGGCGCAGACGGGAGGCGCCGGGCCGTCAGCACTGACCGGGCGATCGGTCAGGCGAGCCATGGCCACATCCACAATGACACGGTAGACGGGGTGCAGACGCTCCAGTGAGCGCGGCGAGGGGGCCAGGAGGTAGAGCGACCAGCGGCTGCGGGCCATGCTGGAGGTCATCGAGGCGCAGGGTGGAGGGTGTCCGTGCTCGCGGCCAACGAAGCGGGTCAGGCATAGAGCGACAGGGGAGCGGACCAGCGTGGTCCAGACGCTGGAGAGTTCGCGCTCGCCTCGAGATGTGCTGCGCATCGCCTGCGTGAATTGGGCAATGGTCGGGTGGACGCCGCACGGCGTATGCCGGGTCCCCAGCATGGTCGTCAGGCAGTCTTTGAGCGTCGCAGTGCTGCTGCGTCAGGAAGCGCCAGACGACCGCCAGCGAGGCGGCGCGCGAGGTATAGCACACGACTGCAGGAGCGCGGCGGTGCCGAGCATGGCTGCTGTCAGTTCCCGGAAGTGCAGGCTGGTACATATTTTCCTGCACCATTTTTGTAGGGGGCCACGAGACTCGTGCACAATCGGTCAGCGCGTCGCCGTGTTCATGCAGCGTCTTCAGCCGGATGGTGCCGGCGACATCGATTTTCGCGTGCGCGGGCTTGGTAGGGCGTAAAGGCTTCGACACGCCCATACTCCTGCCTGGTCTGATGCGCGTCAGGTCGTAGTTTTCCCGCGCTTGGGATCGAGAATGAGGCGCTGTGTCGCCACGTCCGACGCAGGCGTCGGCTGGATATGGAAGACGCCCTTGCCCGCCCGCGTCGGCCCGCACAGAAAGACATGCTTCGGGCCATTATCATAGAACGTCTGCTCCTGCATCACGCCTACGACGACGCCAGCGTCAGGCGTGACAAGCCGCTGCGCTTGACCTCGCCGATACGTGCCCAGCGCGCCGAGCCATGCATATCCCGGTGGCGCCGATGGCCGCCGGTGAGCACCCGTCAGGCCCAGGCCCAAGGAGCAGGCCGCCGCCCATCGTCCCCCAGAGCATCTGGGGATGCTGCTGCCCCACTGGCCCAACAGCGACGAGGCCGTCGAACAGGGTCATAGGCCGGGGTCTCCTGCGTGAAGCAGTGGTGCGCCAGGGCACACGGGCTGCCCTGCAGACCAGGATGGCCATGGTCACACTGATGCGCCAGCACGAGTCTCCTGATGGCTCTGGGCCCACTGTCCCATGGAGACGAGTATGTGCCAGTACACCATGCTCATCCTTCCTTGAGGAACCAGTGCCAGAGCGCGCCGTCGTGACATGGCGGAGGGTCTGGCTCCACCGTCGTGCAGTGGTCCTACTGCGTCGCTCTCTGCCTGGCTCCTTCCCCTCGTCCTGTGGCGCAACTCGGGGTAGAGCTGGGCATAAGTCGCCACCTCGACACTCGGGCTGCTGTCGTCTGGGCTTCCAAGATGGTCGACGATCTTCTTGAGCAACGGCGGCATATGCCCTGCATCGCCCGCTCCAGGCTGGCGAGCTTGTGTAAGCACAAGTTGGAAGGCCATCCAACCTCAGGTCCGTCTGGTCCTTCGCGGGGCTCTGCGCATCACAGGCCCATGCCCTGTTCGCGGTGCTGGCCTTGCTGCCTCCGCTGCTGCTAACCGTTCCATTCTGGCGATCATGCTGCAGCGCGCCACATGTAGCTTCACGGATACTCGATGCGGTCATCTGTGCATGTCATGGAGAAGCTCATGAAAGTCCGTGCCTGGCGCTCGAGGCCGGCGTGAGAGGCATGCCTTCGCTGCGCCACGCGATCTGCAGTGACGCGTTGCTGGTTGTTGAATTGAGCGCCGCATCAGGCGAGCATGAAACTGCTGGCTCTGGATTCCGGCCAGACGCTCCCAGTGCTGCTGGCATTTCCACGCGTCTGCGAATGACCTCTTCCTGGTTCAGATAGCTCTGCCATGTCTTATCTCCCCGTTGTCGCGCTGTTAGCGTCCCGCCGTTTGCGCCTCGTACCATGCGCGCTGCGCCTCGACGCGTGCGCGCAGCCAGCGCAGCGCCAGGCATGCCGCGCTCGGAGCGTCTGGGCCTGGCGGCCGCACCGCGCTGTCCGGGTCCCCGGTCCCCTCGGATCATGCCACTCCGTCGCGTATGATCTGCTGCCAGCGTTGCGCCAGATTGATCTGCTGCCAGGTTGCGCCCGCAGACGGTCCTCCCGCGCGCGCTGGTCCATAGAGCCAGGCCAGGAGGTTCTTCGCTCGCGCCCAGAGGGCACGGAGGAGTTGAAACGGGTCAATCGGTCCATACTTACCTCCAGGTCCAGAGCGGGACAGCCCGGGCCGTGAGCGTGGCAATCGGCGTCATCGCCAAAATAGCGCCCGTCCAGGCTTTTGGGCTGTGTGCTGGCCAGAAACACGGTCCCTTCGGGCACGACCTGAGCAGCCGTCGAGATGCGGGAGCGGCTTGCCATCGGCCTCGGTGTAGATCCGGGCCATACGCCTCGCCGTGGATGACAGAGTGCGCCCTCCACGCCACAGACCTCTTCCCAGCGACGGCGGCCACGGGTTTGAGTAACGAAGCGAAGGAGTGCCACCACGGTCGAATACTCGCCGGCGCCGACAGCACCACCAGCGTGCCGCGCTGCGCAGCGGGCGCGAGCCGCTCAGGCGGTAGACGCCCACGGGCACACTGGAACTCAGATTCAGGCGCACCCAGCGGGTGCTCACCACGGCGGCGAGGACGAGCGCGCCGAGCACCAGGCTGCTGCGCGGGCACCGTGCCCGCGGCGCGCGTCCCCGGACCGCGTCGTCCACGCGGGCCGCTTCCGCTGCGATGGGCGTGTGTCTGTCGTCGGATGCACTCTGGTTGCATCCGCACGCCTCCTGCGTGCTGCCGCCAGGCCGCGAAGGACGGCAGCCCGGCCTGCGCCTCCAGCGCCTGCGTCCACCGCCACCCGCACGGCCAGCGCCTAGCGCACACGCGCGCCGTGCCCGCGGCACCAGGCGGGCCTGCTGTCGCGGCTTCCAGCGCGGCCAGCTCAGTCGGCGGCAGGGCCGCGCCGCGCCAGCCAGGAGCTCGCGCTGCCGCCACTGCGAGGTACTGCTCGTGCCGGGTGCGCTCGTCGGCTGCGGCTGCGCTGGGTCGGCCGCCTGGGTGGCCCGCGCGGCCTGCGCGTCATAGGCGGCCAGGGCGCGCGGGCAGGTAGTGCAGAATGCCGCCGAAGGCCTGCGGCTGGTAGTGGTCTCGGCGGCGGCCTGGTGGGCAAAGGCGCAGGAGAAAGTGGGCCTTGGCCTCGCCATGCGTGCGCCAGGAGCTCCGTGGCGTGCGCCAGTTCTTTCGGGTGAGGGGTGACCTGGGCGAGCCCGTAGAAGCGCTGGTAGAACTGCCGCACGAGCGCGCTCCGCCTGGGCGACGCAGCGGGTCGGCTGGCGCGGGCGGCCTGGCCGCGGCGCGGTGCTCGGCGCGGTGGCCGGCTCGCGGTCGCGGCTGCCGCCGGCGGGGAGTGGCGCCACCGCTCGGCGGAGCGTCGCCGGGGTTCGCGAGTGACCGTCGCCACCAGGTCCTCCTGGTCGGCGTCCGCCGGGGGGTGAGCGCCGCCGCCGCCTCGGCGCCGGGCTGGCGCATGAAGGCCGCGTACTCCGCGCGGGCTTTCGGGCCAGGGTGTAGTGCAGCAGCCAGTCGGGCTGGCCGTCGGCGTCCGTGGTCGCTTCATACTGAACCTTCGTGAGGTAGCCTGACTGCACATGCGGCCGGTGGACCTTGTACATCTGCTTCTGGACCTGCATCGCATGACGGTGTAGCGCTGCTGGGTGGAGAGCAGGCAATAGTCCGCGTACCGGAGGGTCGCGTGCGGATGACGATACTTCAGCGCCGCGAACATTTTGTAGCTCAGGAGTTCGTAGAAGCGCTGGGCCATGGGGGTGAGGGCTTTGAGGTACGCGTAGTCGAGGGGCCGCACCGGCGCATGGTTGAGCACGTCCAAGTACGGCTCGCTGAGCACCAGGTAGACGGCGTCCGCCGTTGGTGCCATCGGGCAGGGCTCGCCGGTAAAATCACGCTGTAGCGGGTGAAACCGGTATTGAGCGTGCGCGTCAGTCCCGTCCCGGCCTCGATAGCGGAGGTAGGCGACGATATACGCGCTGGCATTTTGGTGGAAGGCGCGTTTGAGCTCGGCCTGTTGCCGGCCGCTGCCCTCCAAGTCCAGGAGGGTACAGATCTGGCGCAGACTGCCGACTTTGAGCACGCGGGGAGCGGTCGCGGGAGGGCATCGAGGAGCTGGTTGATGACGATGGTGTCGAGTTTGTACGCGCAGCTGGCCGGGGTGGTCCATAGTGCGCATTGTAGGAGACGGCCCAGCGCAGCTCCAGCGTCCCCGTGGGTGTTGGTCTGCGTCATGTGGATGGTCACGCTCCCGCGCTTGCGTCAGGGTAGTGAATGGGGAACCGCGAGAGCACCGTCTCCTGTGCCTGCAGGATGCTCAGCGGGACACCAGTGTGGGCGGACAGGATGCGCCTGCGGGACCGTCGGACCTGGACTACGAGGAAAACGACCAGCGGTCTGTCTGTCCTTCCCATCCTACTCCGAATGCGCCATGTCACACGGTTGGTGGTGTGTCGTCTTCTTGACAGTCTTCTTGATCAAGTCTATGGAGCGTCACGCATAATATTTTAACACAAGCATTTAGGTCATGCTGTTTCGCCTCCAGGTAATTCAAGGGGACTTCGCCCCAAGGTCAAGGCCACAGGCTTCGCCAAGTAAGTCTCAAGGGTGCTTCTCCCAATGAGGCACAAAGGGTACTTCTCCCATAGGTACAAAGGAGTACTTCTCCCGCAAGGTACAAAGGGAGCTTCGCCCCAGTACGGTACCCGGGGCTCTCCCGCAGTGGCGTCCTTTGACAGGCCTCAGGCCTCCACCAGAGTAGTGCGTGCGACACCGGGAGGGGGTGCCAGGCTGGCCAGCAACCCCAGGGAGTGCCAGCGTGTCTGGGCCGTGCACGACAGCAGGAGGGTGGTACTGGCGCCACAGCGGACGGGGCTCTGCGGACAGCGGCACGCGTCGTGGGTCGTTGGCGTCTGGCGTGCGAGAGACGTCTGGGTGGCCGCACGAGGCATGGGGAGACCTGCAAGGGGCGCCACGTGGCGGCGCCAGCGTCTGCACGTGGTGGAGAACACAAAATTGCAGAATGCGGGCGAGTACGGTAGCATAACAGCTGCCTCGGCGGCTGGGCATACGCTTCGCCACGCAGGTCCGTGGAAGAGGGGGGCGCTGCGGTCTCCAGCCAAAGAGTACGCATTGCTCACCCTCGATGCGCATCGGGATGCGACGCCCGATGCACCGGATGATCTTGAAGGTCTGCTGCCGAGCACGGGGACGCCCTGCTGCCGTGCTCCCTGTCTCAGTTCCGCCTTCAGCGCTCTCACCACCTGAGTGGTGCGTTAGCTAATCACCAATCTCAGCCCTCAAGAGTGCGCGCCACGACGCCCTCCTGCAACGCCTGGGGGCGACCATTCACACGTATCGGCAGCGGAAAGGCTTGAGCCTTGAAGGACTGGCCCTCAAGGGGCTGACGAACCCGAGTCCCTCGTATCTCGCCCAGATCGAACGCGGCGAACGTAATACGACGGTGTTGAGTCTCATCCGTATTGCCGACGCGTTTAGAGATCCCTATACGGATCTGCTGGAGCCGCTGTGAACGCCTGCGGCCATCCCCGCCAGCCGATCAGCCCGCTGACCAGTCACTATAGTAACTGATCACCCGCTTGGCCAGTCTCGCGTGCTACCACACAGGGCCTCTTCCGCCCGAGCTTCCTCGACGGTCCGTGCTGCAACCCTGCGCCGGCAGGCCGCCCGCTGACACTCTGAGCTGTTCCTCGATACGGCCTTGCCCCACGGGCCAGCAACGCCCTCGGCACTCAGGGCTTCTTCCAGCGGTGCGCCCAGACCGCCTCCATGAGCGCGCATCGCGCACCCGCGTCTCGACGCATTGGAGCAACCAGCCCAGCGTCCACAGGCGGATGGCCCACCGCGTGTAGCCCTGTTGGCGCCATCGCCAGCAAGCCTCCGCCAAATCCCCGCCCCATTCCTCGCGGAGACTCGCCGGGAACACCGACAGGCCGAGACGACTTCTGTGCGGTCGGGGCGCTGGCGGTCCCGGCAGCTGGCCGTCGTCAGCAGCCACACGCCCAGCAGCGCCAGTGCCAGGAGGAGGAGGCCCAGCGCCAGCCCCCTGCCGCCCGAGCCCCTTGCGCCAGTCCCACGAGCCCCAGCCGTAGCCCGAGCGCGAGGCCACCAGCCGAGCCCCTGGAGGAGCCCTCCCAACGGTCGGTGGTCTGGCATCGCGCTCTCGCTTGCTCAGGCAGGCTGCCACTGCGCCAGCTGGTGCCGCCACGCAGCTGGGTTGGCCGTGAGGCACCTCGGCACCCAAGCCGGTCGCGGTGTAATAGCGCCAGACGGGCATGCCCGCGTTCTTCCGGCGTCTCGCTGCCCCACCACGAGCGCACGAGCCCCTTCTTTCCATCTTTGTACAGCGCCGTGTAGAGGGACCCCGAGCCGGAGCGCCCTGGCGCCGCCCACGGCGCTCTTGCTCGGCCTCGATAATCGCCAGGCCGTATAACTCGCGGCCCACGAGCAGGGTCAGGATGTCTTCCTCGACGGCTGAGAGACGAAGCGCGGGCCCCTCCGAGCCACGCGCGGCTCATCAGCGCGCTCCTCCCACAGGGGCGTGCCGCCGTGTGCCGCGCGGAGTGCCACAGCGGCAGCGGCGTCCTGAATCGGTCTCACTCCCGGCGGTGTGACCATGGTCGCCCTTTCTCCTTGGCCTCCTGCGAGGCACCACGCCTGGGTGGTCAGGCGGGTGCGTAATATCACCAGCAGGGGTCAATGGGTCGGCATGCGCCGCGAGCTTGAGGAGCCTCCATGCGCCTCCCAGCACAGCACCCCATTGTCCTCCTGCCTTTGTGCGAGACGTTTCCAGGCAGTCCGCTGCCCGTAAAGATATCTTCTTTTTCAAGAATTGCAAGGCGAGAAACACGGCAGATCGTGCTCGGCGTGCTGCACCGGTGGGCGTGGGTGTTCCAGACCGTGCTCAGCAATACGTA